>Ga0126342_10020059_pt1 | contig 11279 bp, 9 predicted proteins | sample Cyp1metagenome_FD_92528 | JGI IMG/M metagenome (GOLD analysis project Ga0126342, IMG submission 92528) | Coral microbial communities from Lord Howe Island, Old Settlement Bay, Australia - Cyphastrea 1 metagenome | ecosystem: Host-associated > Invertebrates > Cnidaria > Coral ...
TATATATATATATATATATATATATATATATGTATATGTATATATATATATATGTATATATATATATATGTATATATATATATATATATGTATATATATATAATTATATATATATATGCCCCTCTATAATGCCCAAAAATATGTCCATTTCTATCCACACTATGCCCCTATAAAGTTCCCATATCATCCCATCCCATGGTCTCAGGAGATGGCGGAGCCAATGCGACAGATCTCTCCCAAGGATCCAGGTAGTCTCGAGAGGCTGGATCCGGGGTTTTCAACCGTCCTGGGGGATTGCTGGAAGTGGGGAAGCTGACTGGTGACTGATGGGGAAGCTGAGTGTTTTGTTTTGACATGTTTTGACATGTTTTGTGAGACTTTTTGGAGGATTTGATGATCTGCTGTAATTCAATGTTCCTCGGGTATCTTAAGGGGTATCTGAAGTTATGTGACCATGATGGCCCATGAAACCTTCACAGAACCCTGCAAGGAGTGCCTTTTGAAGACCATTTTCAAGTTCCGCTTGACACTGGTTTCGAAGGGAAAGATAGTTTGGCATTGGAAAATCCACATTCGGTAAAGGCATTGCATGAAAGTTGCTCAACGGTATTCGGCAAGTTGCCCTTCTGTCTCGAGCTGCCTATTTCGCTTTGTTTTTTTTCACGGCTACACCCCAGCAATCTAAAGTGTCAGTTCAACATATCTAACCTGTACGGTGCAAGACTTTCCACCGCAAAAATATCAATCGGTTTTTTTTTGTTTTCTACTGCATGCATTTTTTCTTGCTGAACACCTGCGTCCAAAAGTTGATAATTACTTTGTTGGGGGCTTCTCCACGAAAGGTGCTGAGTGCTGATGGTTGCCATAAAAGTAATCATTGAAGTCACTGACATATTGCCACCCAGCCAGGTTGAGGACTGCTTTGAGACGCGGTCTGAAGGGGGGAGGATGGTACGTGTTGAGTTTCAACAAAGGGATGAAGATCTTGCTTGATCTTGCTTGGGAGTATGGGTAGATAATTATTCCCAGAAGTTGGCAGATGATCACACACAGTGGAATATATGTATATATTATGAACATATATATAATCCCCGATAACTGCACCCCCAAAATGCTGTATGTTGCTTGATGTCGCTTGCCATCTGCCAAAAAGGGATGATTCCAAGTGACCAACCTTGTGGGTGCATGGGTTGATGTCTTACCAAGAGAACTGTACTCAGTACTCTTACCGGAGCAGGGCACGAAAAAGGTTGGAAAATGTGAAAATGCAGGTTTGTTGCACTATCATAAGGTGAAATTTGTGGAGACATTCCCTAAAACCCAAAGGTTTAAGGCTTGAATCCCTATACTTCGGTGGCGCAGCATTGCATATCCGCCAGCCCAGGAGTTCAGACCTTCAAAGCAGTTGGGGATCTATGGATTGGAAGCCATAGATGGGTTTGTCCATGAGGTACCCCATAAACTCTCCATTCCAATGGATGAACTGAGGCTTGAAACCATGAAATTTCATGGAAAAGTATTTAGCCATGTCTTGGGACAAACCCCAATCAACTTGTGGTAACTTGCTTGTAAATTCAGTTGGAGCCGGCACTGCGGCATCCGAAAAAATGGAAGGATCAGGTCATGGACCTCAAAAGATGCGCGGCAGAGGGCGGAGTGTGAGGCAAATTTCAAGGGGTGGCCCTGAAGATATTTTGAAGAAACAGGAAGAAACACGTCAAAAGAAACCAAAACATGTTCATGATTGTGTTTTGGTTATAGTTAATTAGTGTATGTGGAGGGTCTTTTAACATTGAACAAATAGCTTCATTGCGCCTTGAGAAGATGTTGAGATACCCTGACGGTTAATTACATCAGATCAACCAGCGTTTGGATGATCAATGTGTTTCTTCAACAGTGGAATGATCATAGAATTATCTTCATCACTTAATTCCCGAAGTTGTTGATAAAATTGGTGAGCAAATAATTCACACTACCAATGTGCCACAAGAGTGTTACACCATGTTAAAGCTATCCATCCGTTTTACCATTCTGCGCAGGACGCACTGCTGGTGGTCTCCGGCTTCAAGCTTCATGACGGGGAGCCACCTGGGGGGGGCGCTGGGGGGGCCTAAAAGCTAAGGGCTGAAGTAGGTGATACCCACAAAGTGGTAACTTTCAGTGAAAAACAAAGATGATTTACCGTGGGATTTGGAAGTAATTAGATGCAATTACCATAAATTCCCCTATTTTCCAGGCAATCCCAACTGTTTTCATCAGATGAGTAGCCACTTAAACTTGTATCATCCCCTCACTTGAAGAGATGAGTTCACCCAGTAGACCCGTCAAAATTGTCCATTTCAGCGTTAGAAGATATGGATGTACTATGAGAATCTTGCATTTTGCACACCCAGTTTGTTGATCATAATAATTAAGACTTATGTAACTTATGTATCATATCACCATTTGTATTTGAGTTCTATGATGCACCCTGATGCACCACACTTGTTGCCAAATGGCTTCCAGTAAGATGGCTAGGTCTTACGGGGGATGTAAGACGTTGCTAGGTCTGAATCTTCCAAGGGCTTAGTTGTATGTGCATCCACTAAGACACTGAGAAGGTAACCCTGGCTGCTAGGACCCAAAAAATTGGGCGTAAACAATCTTTTGTGTTCTGCACACTCTTGTCATTAGCGAAAAGAAGCAGCATTGGAGTTTATCCCCCATAAACTCACATGTTTGTACTTGTACTCTTTTTTTACATTATCATTTGGTATCAACTTCATGTATTTATATATATATACATATAGATAGATATTATATCTATCGACACACACACATATATATATATACATATGTGTGTGTGTATTGAAAAAATCTACCTATCTACGTATGATTTTGAAGACATGGGGTTCGTCCCAGACATCGAGCCCAGGAGCTTGGCACCGAGGGCCAAGTCCAAGGTTTGTCATGCTTTGTTTGGGTGATGTTGACAGAATACTGGGATTCCAATGTTGGAACTATAATGTAGTTACTATAGCATTATCCAGTGACATAATATAACATGTTATTTCTATAGAATATTTGAATGAACAAGAACATCAAAGCAGCTAGTTACTAGTTGGATGCTTCATGATTCCTTTTTAGTCACAGGTTCTCATAGCTCAAAGTCTTGCCGCATTTACGCAATGAGTTCGAACCGTGTCACTTGGCGCCAGTAAAGATTGCACTCAAGACTTTCTCATACTCCCCCATGTTTAAACTCCTAACTCACCAGCTTTGGCCATGTGAGATTCGCACCAGGCGACTACACTTGACGTCGTGCCAGAGCGAAGACCGGTGTGCCTTGCTGTGTTTAATTACCATGAGGATGCGAGTTGAGTGGATAGGCGGGGATGGACAAAGAGAAAACTTCTGAGACCCATAGTTACAGCTCCATTCCCTTGGAAGGCATTTGAATCCCAGGAACCCAATCCAAACAACATGTGTGAAAAACCATTTGCACATGAATTTAAACCGGGTAAGCCTTGGTTGAGTAAGTGGGAAGGGTTACTTATTTCCATAGATAGAGATAGTTATGTGAGTGTGTCTAAACATATATGCTATCTCAAAGTCCCCGTCCTTATCAGAATGTTCCGTAATAAATTGTTGTTTAGAGGGCTGTCATCCCAATTTTTAGCCACACCCGCAAATCATAACAAGTTGGCTGTAAATGTTTTATATGCTATGACATATTCCATTAAATTATACCGATTAAACCAGTATATTCACTGACTATATTCCAGCCCATCCCTGCCCCCCAATATTAATCACCCTTTACATGGTCCTACAGATATGTGCAAATTTCTACCAAACCCATGGTTCTGAGGGTCGTTTCATGGTTCTGGGGGTGTTTAATCTTAGCGGGAAGGGATTATGTCAATTAATTCCTCCTATTTGATAACTGGGATATAACATATATCCACCATACCCAACCAAAAACTTGCGTTGCTTGGTGTTCCACCGCCATGTGTTGACCGGCCCCAAGGGTCGCAGCTCATCGCTTCAGCGCCGATCTCCGGGCCTGGGGGCACAACAGGAGACATGATTCAGCACGGGGAATGCAACCCACATGGCCAGGCATGGCCAGGGTATAAGTCATGATATAACTCCATAGAAACCGCTCATCCCCCATTCCTAAGCTGTTCCGATGGTGTTTTGGTGAACTTCATCTTCTGGCTGTCCACATGCATTTTGTTCTTGCTCCTAGGGTCCTAGATTCTTAGAGCAAACGCACCGTCATCCAGCTGAGCTGTGGGGCTTCTCCACCAAGAAAAGCATGAAGAAACTGGAGGGGGGTAATGCTGGGAGTTCATTGGGATTGCCATGTTAGCTCGTAGCTATTGGCCCCATGGGATAATGAGCATGAGCTCCCTCCTAGCCTGAAGTGTGATGAAGTGTGCATCAGATTTTCGGAAAAATCTAGTGGCTGCAAAGTCTCCAGGATGATGTTCCATCTCTGGGATGATGGTTCAGAACGACCATTGTATTTTCCCACGTAGTTTGAAGCCACCAATGTTTGTGGGGACACTCAGCAGGATGGCATCTATCGAAAGGGCGAATGCCTTGCGCAAGGCCGCACAGAGAGACTTGAAGATGATGGGTAAATTATTGGGACCTCAAGGGCGACCTCACTGGAATCATGGTTAAGGGGAATCATCCCAAAATTGCCTTAATTCAGGTTAGTGAAAAAATTGCCCAGATAGGATGATAGGATCTTCAATGTGGCTTTATACCGTATTTGGGGGGAACCTTCAATGGGTAGTTTAGCACTTCAATCTTTGGCCATGTTGATGATGGATATTCATTGGCCAGCCAAGAAACTAATTTGTTGCAGGGTATCTAAGATAAGCCATGGTCACTGCACTACGCAAAATTTTATGGTGTTCACTGTGCATAACCAATCATCGAACATGAGATTTGTTTTGCCAATGGAATGGGGTCATCAAGCTGGCAATGTGCGGTGCAACATGATCAAAAATCCAGGATGGGAATCCTGCTCTGGACAATCACTTGGGGAGTTTCTATTTATATATATATGTGTGTGTATATGTATATAGTATATGTATGTATGTATGATTTACGTGCAACCCTGCACCAACTAATCATTTTGTTGACCCCAGTGACCCCCGTCTTCGCACCTTGCCTCAACCCTTGGAGCTGAAGCAACAGTTGAGCTTTGCAGGAACGTGATGAAAATGCCTTGGGTTCTTTCCCGGCAAGGCTGGGCACAAGGAGTTTTGAAAGAGCCTGGCTGTTGACAATTACCAACCAGTACCTGGGTAATACTCAGGATGCTTTGCATATCAAGTTTCAACCCAAGATATGGGAGGATGATCCCAACTGACCAATATACAGGGGATATATCTAAAAAGTTGGGCGTCCCGGCTGGGCTGTGGTCCGCTGGTGTGCATGGCAGGCCCCGTCCCAGCTCCGCACCATGGGGTCCATCGGCGCGCGCAGCACGCGCACGTGCAGCCTTGAAGACCTATCCCATCATGCGGGTCATCGACACCATCCCCACGCCATTGGGCTGAGCCTGGGAGGGTTTTGGGGGTCGCTGGATGGTAGGCTTTGTATGGGTTTGTGGGCGAACTTGTTTGTGTAGATCAGAAAAAAAACTAGTTAACTAGTTGATCATAGTTGATCAACATCGATTAACTCACAGGCCAAAAGGAAACACATGGAAACAACACATGTGTTTTCTAGTGGAAACCCAGTTGCTATGGGAAGTCCATATGGATCCCGTTCATGGAACATGCCGCTGGGTAAACTGTGGTTTGAGTGTGTTCACCACTCCATCTCGCTAGAAATGGAGAAGTGCCTCACACCCAGCAAAGATTTCACTTTCTGATGCGTATCAGTAAATCCATCCTTGGAATCCCCAACTTTCACCACGGATTCGCCACGGCACCAAGGCGGTACCTGCCACCGCCCTTGGCCAAGACACAACCGAAGCTTGGCAGATGGAGATTTTTAGCAGCCTGGTCGGTGGTCGTTGATGGGTCAACCATGGCCAACCTTGAATGGGTAGTTTTTCATTTTATTGTTGGCCATCAATGGGAATGTTTACTGAGTGTTTTTGTGTTCTTTGTTGCAAGGTATCTAGAATAATCTAACAATGGACGTGTGAGGAGGTCTTTTTCGTCTTAAGTCTTAACCATTTGAGATGATATCGAAGGTACACCTTTCATTTGAATATTTGCTATGTCCTCTGAATTCACTTTGTGACAGGGCATGCGCAAGGGTGGCCATGTATCGCAGGCTCGGTGTACCATCAAACATGTTCGTGCTAAACTGATAGCGGTGCGATGGATTCAATGTCCTGCCATGACGCTAGCTATGAGCAAAGCGAAAACGAGTTCGCACACCCTTAAAAATGCCAGATGCTGCTGTCAGCTGGGCTCTCCTGGTACTAGTTTCACAACTGGGTATATAGGTAGATACGAACTGGCTATACCATGCTATATCTCCAGCCCAATCTTCACGGGGTCGCCTCATTTACCGACCATTGAAACAAAAAGAAACGAATATAATACGACATGATTCATGAAGCAACCCCCAAACATTGATCAAACAATCCTCTGTAACTTCAGGTAAATTGTTTTTATCGGTTTACTTTTGTTTCACCAACTCAAACTCATGGATGAACCATCTCCAACATTACTAGAAATCGATGTTAGAAATAAATTCCAAATGGTGGGATCATTATAATATTATATGAATGTGGTGCTGCCACATTAAATTCTTTTCCTGATGCCCAATCCTTAAGCCACTGTCTCCCTGCAGCTAGGAGGCACATGCACGAGATGGTGGAGGGTCAACCTGTCATCCCATGACGCCGCCTAAATTTCAGGGCGAAGACCGCGCCTGAAATTGCGCGTGAGATCTATGTGTTCATCGTTGTCAGATATCTTGATTTCAATCAGATTCACAACTCACTATCTTCACTCTTCTGCCAGTGAAACCCGAAGGGAACGCCCAAACAAACTACCACGCCAACCATGGGCTAAACTGCTTAACCACAGACAGTACTGAATCCCAACGGAAAGAGATGAACACATCTTTGGTTGTTGCCGTCAGATGCAGAGTGGCTCCGCAACCTATCCGAAAATGGCTGCAGCGTTTGCGCTTTCCATAGGTGAACATATGAACACATGCCTGGAAACATTTCAATGCTCCCAAGGTCCCGAGTCCAATGGTTGAGGGTTTCTCCACTGCTTGTCTGTGAGCATCCACAGGGCTTCGGGATGGATTATAGCCACAAGCAAAGTGTTTCTTCGCTTCTTTGGTGATTAGACAGGTGGATTTACAACACAGCACCGTCGGACCCTGCCATCTCAGGTGCTTTCAAGGGCCCGGACTTCGTGAACCTCTTCCTGAGATAGGGGGATCTAACCAGTGGAACCTCCTTTGTTGGTGGTTTCAACTTTTTTGGGGATGATCATCCCAAAATGGATCGTGATCCAAGGTTTTTTGTTGAAACAGCTTGTTTCCGCTGTTTTGTGGTCCCAATATAACTTATAAAATGGGCATATAACCCATTTGAAATTTGATGATAATATAATAATATATATATAATGATATAGTTTTTAAAAAACAAATGTTCTTCCCCATGTGGGATGATTATCCAAAATGACGATATCTTGTTTAAGCTTGAAACCACCAACCAGTCCTGCTATCAGCCCAGAACTAAGAAGGTTCAGCTCTGGGTTCTACAGGATGTTTAGTTGAATTGAGCAAGGTGCGGGACGAACATGACTCGGATTGTCTCAATGGGGAAACTGGTGAAGAAAGAAGGATAAGAACGAACAAATTTGGTTGCTCGCACTTCATATTTGGCCCACAGCGTTGCAACATGAGCTTTGCGAAAAAGAAATTGGCAATACAAGGGTGGTGGGGTTCTCTGAAACATATGGGGAGCAAACCGTGAATGACGGTTCCATTTTAGGCTGTTAGGATAATCGAAAACCCCATGGATTTCAGGATTCAGAGGGGCCAGAGGGGCTCCAAGAGCGCGCCAAACAGCACTTTTGAGCGAAGCTGTTGGTCCATTGTGCGCCCTCTTCGCAACTTCCCCCATGTTTCAAGTGGTTGCCCCTGGACAAACCACTCTGGCAGTGGAACACTATCCCATTTTCCGAAGGAAAATCATCCTGAAGAGTGTTCAATTTTCACTTGGAGCGTTCATACATGTTCATACTGTTTTTCGCAACCCTCACCCTCCAAAAGATGCAGAAGAGATACCCTCCGGTAATGGAACCCCCACATTTAGTTCGATGATTTTTCTCTATAAACCTCTATGACGACTGCAGGGCTTTAGTGCTTTAGCATTTTTTGATGACACCAAAGGGTGTTTTGCCGATCTTCCAAACAGATTTCATGGACATTGCTTGAAAATGACCATTATATATATATATGCTAATTAGATATAAATATATTAGCATTATATTTATTGTTATTATTATAATTATTATTGTTATTATTGTTGTTATTGTTATTATTATTATATATTAAATATTATATATTATATTTTATATTAGATATTATATTATATTCTATCATGTTAATTTTCATCATTTATATATATATATATATCCCCGTTATCCCATCATAGCCATGTAATCTTATTCCCACAGCCAGTTGCTCGCGGGGCCGAGGCCGGATACCAGGCCCCTCTATCGAGGTGCACCGGTCCTGCGGGAGTCGAGACCTCAGTGACGATTGAAATTTTTCATGGACGATTCACCAATGAAAATTGGTATAATACTCATAATTCATGGTTAAGATGGTTAAAACCACCAACCAGCCATAATATTGGTATAATAATGTATAATTGTACTATTATTGGTAAATAATACCCATAATATTCTAGGTAAGTAATGTTACATAATACCCATCATGGTATAATTGGCAAATAATACCCATAATTCATGGACATCAATAATTGGCAAATAATACCCATAATATTGGTATAATATTCTAGGGAAGTACATGTTTACTTGTTGATGTAACAACTGCTGAGACATGAGAAGGGTTAGTGAAATATTATAATTTACCCAGATCTATACCGGCTGGTGGTTTCAAACATTTTTTATTTTCCATAATATATGGGATAATCCTTCCCATTGACTTTCATATTGTTCAAGATTGTTAAAACCACCAACCAGCCATAATATTGGTATAATATTGTATAATTATACAATATGGGTATATTTCATATAATTGTTCTATTATTGGTAAATAAGACCCATGATATATGGGGATACTATATTATACCAACAATAACAATAATGGTATTAAATTATACCAGTGATAGTATGATATAGTTGTAAATAAGCCATCATGATTTGATCTGAACACATATGGTTGCAAAATGTTGTAGATACATCAGATGCATTTGCTGGATGCAGCAATTCTTATAGTTATGTATATAGTTCAACCACCAAAAGAGGGACTTCGGAAAAACCAACATCTGCACATTCTGGATGTGTCTGAAATGGTGGATACCAGGATGCCACATTATATGGCCAAATTGATAGGGAACATGATGATAACCCACAATTTACAAGGGTCTAAGGTGATATGAGTTGATGTTTGTTTATTTTACCTCCTCCAGATTGTAAACACATGGATGCAGATGGCATATGATGGCATGCTTTATGATTCAGCGTGCCACTTTAGACAATTGCTTCCAATTTATTTGTGTTATGTGTATGTCCGTTTGGAACCATTCAGGTGGACGGTTCCTGTGAAAGAAGCAACATGTTCACTTCCATACATACGAAATACCTGGAGGTAGGGTCAGAATGCTACAAAACGAATAGACCACCACATATCAATACATCCAAACAGACAGATAGATAGGTAGATGTTTCTGTACCTATACCTATTAAGTACGTCAATAGTACATATGTAACTTTATGTAAGTCAAATATGATGCTGTGCTCTGGTGATCCCTGGCCAACGCATCAGGTCTTGAGCAATGCATCCATGTTTGGCATCCAGTCCAGCCTGCACGGGCTCCTAGTTGGATCGGGCACAAGTGACTTGGGACTCAAGGTGTTGATCTGCGATGTTTGACTTTTTTGTTCAGGATATCATGTGTTTTTTGGAATAGAGTCTCCAAATATCAGAGTTGTCCTACCTTTTTGCCTGAAATGCATGGTGGGAGTGACTTGGCGGAGTGTATGTAAAGACTGTGGCAAACTGCCTCGGTGTATATTATGTGGACTCTTTAGGAACATGCACAAAATTTAGTTACAGTACCGATTGATTAATGAAGATGCCAAAACTGTTGGACACGGATTATTGTGGCTATGAGATTTCCTGTAGCTTTGGGCAGCGGTAATATGACACATGCCAACTGATCACCCCCACATAAAATGATAGCAATGAAATATAATAATTCGAGAATTATCAACTCGTTTGTGTTTGCGGACTTTTGACTCGTCCTTGCACGCAAAGTTACTAAGTTACTCCAGTCTACCCGTGATTTTACTCTGTACCGCAGAAGTCCTGTTCTTAATCAGGATCCTGCCTGACCTCTTCAGCCATGATTTTACTCTACTTTACTCTGACTTCTCTTGTACTCTGCTTGATCTCAGGTTTCACAAGGCGTGTATCACCCGTCAATCCATGAACGTATTTGTTACTCCACCCCATCCCCATCCAGAGACATGATCAGTATGCAGCGCCTGTGCGTGCAAATGAACATGAACGTTATTAGCATCCCGCCGCCCGCCCCACCCCATCCCAACCCCACCCTACCCATGTGTGTCAAAGTTGTGTGCACAGATGAGCCAAAAATAACAAGTAATTGGTTTAAACCTGTGTGCGCAGATGAGTCAATTCTGCGTGCGCACATGAGTCCCGTACCTTTTGTAAACCCTAGGGTAAACCATCCCGAATATCACCAGGAATGGGTGGTATCAATACCAAAACTGGAAGCTTACAATTGGGTTTTCCATATCCATCCATAATCCCACTTCATTCATACACACGCAGCCACATATACATACATACAGTACATACATTACATTACATTACTTTACCTTACATTACATTACATTACACAACATAACAGAACATAACATAACGTAACCTAAGCATACATACATACGTACATACATACATACATACATACATAACAATACATACATAACAATACATACATAACAATACATACATAACAATACATACATAACAATACATACATAACAATACATACATAACAATACATACATAACAATACATACATA
>Ga0126342_10020060_pt1 | contig 11279 bp, 7 predicted proteins | sample Cyp1metagenome_FD_92528 | JGI IMG/M metagenome (GOLD analysis project Ga0126342, IMG submission 92528) | Coral microbial communities from Lord Howe Island, Old Settlement Bay, Australia - Cyphastrea 1 metagenome | ecosystem: Host-associated > Invertebrates > Cnidaria > Coral ...
ATCTATCTATCTATCTATCTGCAAGTTTGAAAACGATGCTATTCTGCGAGGCTTCCCCAATTTTTGAACTTGACACCAACAAAAAAGGAATCAATTCTGCGAGACTTCCTTCAAAATGGAACGTTGAGTGCAGAGCTGACCGCCTCATACCAATACGTTTTGCGATTTTTTCACTCCACCTCCACCTGTCTAAAGTACTGCGCCTGCCACGAAAAAGTGATGTCAGGTCATACGAAGTGCTGCACCTGTCACGCAAAATCATCTCAGCAAACCTGAAGATCTGATGCTCCAAAATGCAACCCCTCTCAGGAAATCAGCGCCCTCACCTCCTAACATCTCTGATGAACATGTCTCTTGTACTGCGCCTGCCAGGGAAAATGCATCTTTGCAGATCCTCTTCAAATGTCCCACGCCTGCCATCGTTTTGAGAAATGCTACAAAACCCTTACGTTTTGCTCACTTTTGACAAGGCGCACAATCCCTTGCGCCTGCCGCGCAAAACGACATCGAACGTCCAAAAGTGCTCCAAAATCCCAGTTTTTTGCACTTTTGACTTCGAAATGCGCTTCGCGCCACAACGGCGTGCACTTTTTCGACATCTCAACTTCCAAAAGTGGTCCGAGCACGGTGTATTTTGTACATTTTGACTTCGAAATGTGCTTCGCGCCACAACGGCGTGCACTTTTTCAACATCTCCACTTCCAAAAGTGGCCCGAACATGGTGTGTTTTGTGCATTTTAACTTCGAAATGTGCTTCGCGCAATAACGGCGTGCACTTTTTCAACATCTCGACTTCCAAAAGTGGCGCGACAATGTGGTGTTTTGTGCATTTTAACTTCGAAATGTGCTTCGCGTCACAGCGGCTTGCAATTTTTCATCTCTCATCCGGCCAGATGGCTCCGCACCCGCCGCTTTAGCGAGCCTACTTTTCGACCCCCCGGAACCACAAATCATTGGACAAATACGGTGAATCGCGACTTTTCTACTTTTTCGCGCACCTGCATCTTCTTTCTTCTGACTCTTTCTCTTCTCTGATCTTCTCTCTTCTTCTCTGACTCTTACCACCTATGCTTTTCCATCTGTCCATCTTGTCGGAAGTTTGACATCTAAAGTTCCTTCGATAACTAGTTAACAGCAATCCCCAATAGCATTAATAACATTAAAGCGTATGGGATTGGTATTTATATAAGTTAAAAGAATAAATAAACAAACAAATAAATATATACGATATGTTAACCTATGGACCGATCCATATATGGGTCACCAATATCATATATCATAAACATAAAATCCATGAAACCATAGGTTATTGTGGATTTAATCCAATAACATGAGCCAAGACCAACGCTGCCTTTGAGTTCCCTCAGGTCCCCCGGGCTCACAGCGAAGGCCATGAACGGCGGAGTTACCGGCCAGGGTCAGGTCAGGTTGGGGGACTGGCTGACGAGTCCCTTGGGGAAAACGAAGGTTTTTAAAAACCTTGGAGATGGGATGGGTACACACACACACATATGCATGTATACTGTACTGTATATGTATACATGTACATATATATACATATATATATATATACATATATATATACATATATATATATATATACATATATATATATATATTACATAAGTATTTTTATATGTACATATACATATATACAGTATATATATATGTATATATGTATATATACATATAAAATATACAGGGTAACATATTTTCAGACAAAACCACGTGTTTTGATATGTTTTGATCTTGGACAATGACTTTCATTGATATTTTTCGAGGTATGTCGATTTCTACCTGGCAGGAGGTCGAAGGGCAAGTCTGCAGGCGAGTTACACGGGTGATCCTGGGGTATGGCTCAAACTAGTGTGGTAAAACTAATATAAACTAATGCCATAAACCCTCAATTGGGGATGGTTTATCGGATTTACCTCATGAACTTGACAGTGGTTCAACTTTTGGTGGTTCGATCATGTTCGATCCCCAAGGATGATTCACTCCACATGCAACCTTTTTTTTTTCGGGTGAGATGTCTCGAAACTTTCTGCCAGGGATCTTATTTCCCTCCTTTTTTGGGGGATTGAGTTATATACTTGAAACGGTGGTTGTCGCAAATAGTGGTCAGTCCACAAAAAAGTGATGAATTTGACAGAGGAATGAACGGCTTATCTGCATGCCAGGGTGGTGACATGGGTTAGATGTTGGAAGTATCCTTTTCACTAGTTGCTTGATGAACAAAAAGAGGTACTGTATCAATCCAGATTGCTTTACGATAGTACCAAACCAACCTGCGATTTCCCCAACAAGAAATCTTCCTATGTTTGTGGGGGTGTTTCCAAGCTGTCATAGGTGACTCATTGCCAAGGGGAGAAAATCAGTTATACTACCTCTTTATCCCAGTCTCCCCCGAAAACATATCTGGGGCGTTGGGTTTGTCATAGGGTAAGACCCCATTTTAATATGGATTATCATCATTCCCCGTTTCAAATGGCCATTTGGAGGTTCCATTTTCAGACACACAAAAATGATGGGGGCCCGGGTTCCAGCCGGGATGTAAAACACCAGGCTGAGCGAAGGTGGTTGCCCCGCATGGCGACTCACAGAACAGCTGGACAAGGAGCTCTGTGGGGTCTTCCACCGTGCTGAATACGGGCCCCCCAATGTTTTGTTTCTTCCCCACTAGGCATCATCTACACATGGGGGGTTCCACGAATGGGGGACCCCCAAAATAATTCGTTTAGAATGGAAAATCCGAAAATAACATGGATGATTTAGGATGATTTAGGGGTACCCCCATTTTAGGAACCCCCCAAATATTATCGCTTTCCACCTAATTGCTGGTTTCAGGTGAGTTTAGCAAGTGGAAACCTGGACTTGCTGAAGATGATTGGAATATTTTCCATTGCTTAATCCACCATGACTGGGGAATCTATTGGTTGTTTTCGATGAATTTTCCATTGGTTATTTTCCATTGGTCAATCCACCATTTTTTTTTAATGGTCCCTGCATCTGCAAATCCAAAGAGTTTCTCGGTGAAGCGGATCTTGTTTCTCCAGCATAGCAAGGAATGGGACACCATTTTTGGGGGACACCGTTTTGTCCACCCTCTGGTAAGCTAACATAACTATGGAAAGATCCACCATTTTTTATTGGGAAAATAAACTATTTCTATGGGCAATTTTCAATAGCTTTCTGTTAACGTTTAGAGGGTATTTTTTTGACGGCACGGATTTTCATTTTTCCAGGTTTTGGGTGTTTTCAGATGGTTTTTCAGATGGACTCAGTGGGTCCAACTGGGTTTTGCAACTGGAGAGTAGCTGGCAGTTTCTCCCAAATTGACCATAGCCCAGAGAACATGGAATAGCACTTATAGTCAATACATGTCAATACGTATGATGACCAAGATCTTTAGGTTTTGGAGATCTTACATACTGTAAACAAGTTCACACTTACCTAAAAATCATTCTCTTCGCATCTCTGCTAATGGGAGGGTTTTGGGCTTTGCAATCAGGCAGTTTAGTCGCTGTAACCATTCTAAGACGTTTTCCCTGGTGTTATCCTAGTTTTAGACTATATATCTCCCTGATTGATTGGCCTTGGCACCTTTCTTCATTCTGTCATCGCCACTTTGTTTTTTCACGACCTTTTCCAATGATTGGGGCGCTGGTTCTCCATGCCTAGGCAGCTGGTTCTGTATACCGTTGGATCCCCCAAGGCGTTGTGATCCATGGCCACATGGCTAATGTCGCGACATCCAGGTGAAATTCCCATTGAAATCTCCATTGAATTCCACACAAAAACTCCCACGAAGTTCCACTAAAATCCATGGACATCCCCAGAAAACCATGGTTGAAGTCCATTGAATCCCCACAAAAAAGGGCCCAAAAAGTAGGCCGTCTTCAGGAAAAGGTGGCGGCCTTCAGAAAAGCCTTGGACACGGCGGACGGCTCGGACCTTGGACGCGGCTCCATATCTACCATCAGAAATGATACGAATAATAGTGATCATATGCAATAATCACTGGTTGGTGGTGACTGGAACCATGGAACGGATTATGATTTTCCCATCATTAATTGGGAATTTCATCATCCCAACTGACTTTTATAGATCATATGCAATCATCATATAATTTTCATATACTCATGGTAGAAAATGATAATCATGATAGTATATAATAGTGATAATAATGGTGATAATAATGGTGATAATAATGATAATCATGATGATCATACTATCTATAGTAATGTGGTTAAAACAATGCCATAAACCATCCCCCAGTCATCACCATTTCTATAGGTGGTATGTTTACCATTCCCAAATGGGTGGTTTATGACATTGTTTTACCAACATCAAGAATAATTGTAAAACATGATAATAATGATGATCATACTACTTATATTATATATATAATGTGTGTGTATGTATATATATATATATAGATAGATAAGAGGAGTACACGTCTTGTTCTTGTTTGTGTTAAATGGGTTATACATGGTGATATCCTAGCTTTTAACCACATACCAACTGGGATGCACATTGGACATCATTTGGCCAGAAATTTGGCGCCACATAGCTATTGAACATGGCCATTTGTAGTTGATTTACCTTTTGAAAACGGTAGAAGCTTTATCTACCATATATGAGCCCTATACTAAATTTTGTGATGCATCGAATTCAATATACCCGAACATTAGGAGATGAAGATCCAATTCCCATCTAGTCCCTCCATTTTGAGACGCGGACGGCAGGGCAGGGGTTTGCTACAAGTTTAGATGGAGATACAAAATAAGCTCAAATGGTTTTGTCCCTAGATTTATATACAGACATATTGCAGACTATGACCCAAAGAATTTGGATAGATATCATTTTTTCTCGTTTAACACATAATACATGGTATAGACAAGACATATAATATCATATAATACTCACAGAACGTAGTTTTGACTTGAACCCATACCGAAGTGTATTACATATCAAATTGTATCCATGCGTGCATGAACATGACAAGAACCTAGGCACATGCTCATTTGCAAAGGACAGATCCTGACCCTAAAGTTTGAAGCCAGAAGTAGAGCCTCAAGAAACATTGCAGCAATCACTACCCAAGACTCTGACGTAGATTTTTTCGCACATCACATTTTCACCCACGACTTGGCTTTCCTCCTCTGCGAGGCCTCCCCTCGGAGTTGAGACAAGACCTCTGTGCCCTGTCGATGCCTCGGCCTATCCAGATCCGAAAAAGGGGACCCCCTTTATCCTATCCTATCCCATCCTATCCATCTATCCATCTAGCTGTCTATCCATCCACCCACCTATCTATAATCACAAAACTGTAAATTATACTTTTATACGGTGTGTATATATATAATTATACAATTACAGTATTTATAAATAAATAACTATACATATATATATATATATACATGTATGTGTCATTACCAGTATGATGATACTATTTGCAGTTTTGGACTCACTTGGTATCACTTGGACCGGTGAGGTTGGAGGAATCGACGCCAGCTGAAAGCCCCAGTGACTCAGGAGCATTTGCCAAAGCTCACAGAAGCTGCTGTGGATGTCACATTCAACCAACCAGTTTTCACCACTCTGCAAACTCCTTTTGCACCCAGAAATGGCTCATTTTCAATTCGGGGGCAGCATCCCCCGTTCGAGGACACAAGGTGAGACGTCCGCCTATGGATCCCTTGGGCAAAGGTGTGGCACGGAGATCATGGGATATTTGGGATTGATTCATTGACATTTCGGATTGATATGTAACATATTTTGATATCTGTCGAAATTTCGCCCCCTGTATATGTTTTGGTTCAAGATGGTCCAAGACAGCGAGCATGTGGAAAACAAGCGTGCTGTGTGTTTGCTAGAGATTATTTGTGAAAGTGGTAGCCGAGCTGTGGCTCCGGCAGCAGGGTTCCTTGGGAAGTGTGCCCGATGGCGACTGAACAGCAGATTCAGGAAATGAATCAAAGGTTGATGCAGCTAGGACAGATGTTGCAGGAATCGCGAGATAGAGAAGCAGCTCTAGAGACGAGGCCGCAAGGAGTTGAAATGGCAGGACAATCCATTGGACCCGCAATCCAAGCTCTAGCCACATCCCAAACAGAACTAGCCAATGCGATGAAAAGAGACGAAAAGAAAATCATGACACTGATCGACAAGCGTGGAGTAGGAAAACCTGAAAAGCACACAGGAAAGGACAACGAAAGCTTCTTGCGTTGGAAAATCAAGTTGGAGTCATTCATCTAGTCAATTTTCTCCGATTTCTCCGAGTTGGAAAAGGTTTTGACATGGGCAGAAGACCAAGATTCCACTGTGACTATGGATCGGGCCCGTGCCGCTTTCGGCATAGGCACGGCCGAGCCAGTGGATGACTTGGAAGAGAAATAATCTCAAGTATATGGAGTGTTGCAGAATCTACTTGAGGGAGAACCTTTCATGATAGTACGAAACACGGAAAGGGGAAACGGCTTTGAATCATGGAGAAGACTCAACAAACGATACGACCCACCCACAGGAGCGAAGAAATCATCCCTTTTGAGCCACATCCTATCCCCTGGAAGATGTAAACTTGAAGAACTAAGTGTCAAGATAGAAGGATGGATGGAGCTGGTGAATCGATACGAATCCCGAAAGTCACCCGCAGGAACAAGACAAGCTTTGGCAGATGACATAAAGATGTCGATGCTAGAAGGTATGTGCCCAGCAGAAGTAGAAAGACACATGCAGCTAAACAGGTCGAAGTTTCTGGACTTTTGACGACATGCACTCCGAGCTAGCAACCTACTTGGAGACCCGCGTTGGTGTGAAGCTCAAGATAGAGTCGCTTGGCAGCAGCAAGCGTGGGAAGACGACATGGAGATTGGAGCATTTGGAAAAGGTGGTAAAGGCAAAGGAGAGAGTAAAGGTAAAGGAGGTAAGAGCGAAGGGAAAGAAGATAAAGGAAAAGGTAAGGGTAAAAGCATGTCAAAGAATGGAAAAGGTTCCCATGGCAAGTCTGGCTCAAATTCGGCAGCCGTGGTTCGTTTCAACTGCGGCAAGCCGGGACACATACAGCGAGACTGCAGAGCAGCAAAACAGAGCAACAGCAGTAGCAACAAAGGCAAAGGAAAAGGAAGAAACAAAGGTAAGAACAAGAGTGTTAACAACGCGGAAGAAAACAACCAACAAACAGAACGTGAAGCTGAAACCAGGTACCTCGGGTTAGCCATGTTGGGTGCCACATCGGAAGATGAAAGACCAGCTGAAGGTGAACAACCAGTACCTGATGTTGGACTTCCGGAAGCAACTCGCAAAGCTGCTCAGAGACGGTACAGAAGGCAGTTGAAAGCGGGTACAAGACTGACCTGGAGAGACCTTCCAGTGACCCGATATAGGCAGAGGCTCGCTGCGTCTATCGATGCAGCACGCACTGTGAAAGGCTCCGTAGCCGTAGGCCAATGGATAGCCAAGAAGGTTCTGGAGCGGGAATACCTTGACGACGCCTGCTCCAGTGGTGACGAGAGGTCGAAGCCCAGTACGGTAGCAGCCATGGAATACGCCACCAAGAGAGCGCAAGCAAAACGAATGTCCTCAGGTGCCTACGACGTTCTCCGAGAAGAAACGGAAGAGGAGTCCGATGATGTCGAAGATTCCGGAGAGTCGGAAGATGAAGAAGTCCAAGAGCAAAGTGAAAGCCCAGGAGAGGAAGAGGAAGAACCAAAAGAAGAAGACATCGAGATCGAGCAGGAGGATGAAGACGAAGGTGAAGAAGCCGACGACGAAGGTGCAGATGAGGATGACAAACGTCAAGAAGAGTACCTCCGAGCCTATGCAGAGACTTCAGCGGATGAGGAAAGCCGAGAGAAAATCTTGGGAATTCTTGCAGAGGCAAGAGCGCTGTTGGATGAAGGTCAGATGCCGGCGATGAAGAAAAGAAACCCAAGGAAAAGTCGAGCGGAAGCACAGAGGGAATGGATGCGGTTTTGCCTGATTCAGGCAGGACTGTGACTCCAGTGACCTCAGTGCTGATGCACCGATCCATCGAGACACTGGAGATTGGAAAGCTCACGATGCAGAAGAACAAGCTCACCCAATACCTCGACAAAGCTGAAGATGAAGAGAGTGCCAAAGGCATCGAGGCGCAAATCAAGGAAGTTGACATCAAGCTGAAGACTATGAAGGAGCACACGCGAGAACGAGATCAGCAGACCAGGAAAGCACCCCTGGCATTGCTGACCAAAGAGACGATGTTAAGCCAAGACTGGCACGACGCTAGGTATCACCGAGCACTTGCTGCAGGTGTATCTCATAGCGAGGCATGGAGAAAGGAGAAAGGACGACGACGTGCACATCTACACGGTCAATTGGGTATGAAAGAAAGAGCGCAGGGAAGAAGAAGGTTGGACGCACTTTGGACCGAGAAGTTCCAAAACAGAACCAGGACTGCAAAGGACTACATCTCGGACGACACGGAAAAATTGGTTGCTGAAGGCATCGAAACAGAGGTTGTCAACCCCACTGGATAAGGAATGCAAGTGTTGCAAGGAGGAAAGAAATCAGAAGGACACAAAGAAAGGTTGACCTTCAGAGAATTTCAAGGACGAGCCTTCCAAGAGTTCACACAGGAATGCCAAGAAGATGAGAAGGAAGTGATGGAACGGAAAAGGGCGAACATCTTTGCAAAAGGATCGACTCGGGATCGAAGAAGAGGACTCCAGCAAAGAACAAAAGAGAAATGAGAAGAAGAAGAAGTTGAGGAGAAGGAAACAAGAAGCATGCAGAGCTTTGGCATGGGAAGGACAATGCAAAAAAGACCCATGTCCATTCCAGTCACGATGTGAAGAAGATCGAAGAGTTGAAGACGACCCACTGTAGGTATTTCCTGCACGTTACTTGCAGATGCGCAGACAAGTGTTGGGTGATGTACCAAGAGGAGGAAAAGGAGTTAGTGCGAACGGAGAAGAAGGTGAAGGAACTGTTCAAGAAAAGCAAAAGAGCCTACCCCATGGATCCACCAAAAGAAGTTCCAAAGAAGAAGGCCAAAGAGGAAGATGTGAAAGAAGAACGCGAAGCAAGCCCAACTTCGAGTTCAGGAAGTTCGAGGCTTGTGGAAACGGAAGAAGTCAAAGGACTTCAAGATTGGAGATCGAGGCAGCCCGAAGACATGTTTCACAATGCGCCATGGCGACAAGGCCAAGGCAAAGACAAAGGCTATGGCGGAAAAAGAGACGAAAGGGAATTGCTCTCGTTCAGTTCGACCGGGAGTGAGCCAGACATTCAATTCAAGGGTTTCGCAAACATGTCCTTGTCAATTTTGACACGGGTGCGGCAGTTTCCACAGTTCTCTGAAAAGAACTTTGAAAGGTACGTAAGCGGGGAACCCCACACCACCAAGTATAAAACGGCCTCAGGTGAACTTCTTGAAGATCACGGTCAAGTGAAGCTCTACGGCACGGACCAGGACTATGTGGACAAGTCTATGACGGCACGAGTCACCGACGTTCACAGAATCTTGGCAAGCGGCAATGAAGTGCGCAATAGGAACTTGATTGTGTTAGATTCAAATGGGGGACAGATAATCCCGGGTAATAGCAAAGCATCAAAGAGGATTCAGGCGTATGTGGAAAAAGTATTGGCTGAAGAAGATTGTAAGCCAACAAAGGTGCGAGTTTTAAAGGGTGTATATAAATGTGTTCGACTATTGGGTCGACGAAGAGACCACCGAAAAGATTGCAAAAGCAAGTTCGGGAAACTGACGGCAGGCCTAGCTGTAAGCCCGGTAGCTGTGGAAGAAACGGGAATGGGGGAGTCTGGGGCCCCCGCCGGTTCGGCGGAGGACCCGGAAGAACCCACAGAGGTACAAAGGCCGAGGGTTGCGAAAAGCGTTGCAAACCAACGGCCCAAGAATTCGAGGAACATCAAGCAACCGCTCATGCGGTGCACGGGTCTTGGTGTGGACATTGCATCCGAGCTCGAGCAGCTGCAGCTCGATACCAAACAGTTTCACACGATGAGGAGAGTGAAGTACCAGTGAAAACTCTACCTACCACCATTCCTACGGAAGGACCAGATTTGTTCTCAGTGAACTTTCTGCTATCCTGCATCAACGAGACTGGCTATCGCAGAATCATCTTGAAACGTGATAATGAACCATGAATCCTTGCACTTAAGAGAGAAGTAAAGGTGCAAGCAAAGGATGTCGAAATTGTGTTGCAGGAGGCCCAGCAGAGAACCATAGTGCGAATGGTGCTGTAGAAGTAGCGGTCAGGGATCAGAAAAGACAGGTTCGAGCACTCTTAAGCGAAGTCGAAGAGAACCTAGGAAAACTGGACGACACTCATCCTATTTTGACTTGGCTGAGTCGACATGCGGCATTTTGCCTGAGTCGATTCTCAATCAAAGATGGTGGGAGAACACCCTACCAGAAGTTGACTGGAAGAAAGTTGGACAGACCACTGGTATCCACTGGTGAGGTTCGGAGAAAGGATTTTCTTCAGACCTCTGGATGCGTACAAAGTAGATGATGGGGCAACAGGTGAAGGGAAAAGTGGCGATCTTGGAAGAAGAGCGATGGGCGGATACTACGTGGGAACACATGGGAGAAATGCAGACGTGCTGGTCATGACGACCCAAGGAGTGGTCAAGGGAAACGCGGTACATAGGGGACCGGAGACAGAACGATGGGATCGTTCTGAGCTGAAGGATCCTAAAGGCGTCCCCTGGATGCTTCGTCCAAGGGAAGCCGGAGATCTAGAACACAGGTTGTACATAGCATTGCCGGAAGCCACGCAGAGGCTGACTCCTGCTGTAAGAGATAGGACCAAGGCAGTTGTATGTAAGAAAGAAAGACCTGGAGAAAGAGGACGGCACGTATGACTACACACCTGGCTACAAAGGGTGTGAGGTGTTGATGGTCGGATTTCCATCGGTTACCCACAACATGACCTGTAGAAACAGGCTGATGGAAAGATTGAAAGGTACCGAAGAAGGTCAAAAGAGATTGGCCGATGTTGAGAAAAGACAGGAAGAAGGAAAGACGAAGAAGGCAAAAGCCGAAGTAACAGGATTGCACGATCCGCCGGAACAAGAGGTGAGATCGTCGGTAGCCTTGGGACAAACCGAGGAAGAAACGGTCACTAGCCCCAAGAGAAACCAAGAAGGAGTAAAGAGGAGCGGAGAACCTGGAAAGAAAGCAAGAGCGAAACCCAACAAAGGTGAAAAGAGGGTAGGTGAATCAGTGGACGATTTGTTCCATGAAGCCGAAGGAAGTGCAGAGCCCTTGGTTG
>Ga0126342_10020061_pt1 | contig 11278 bp, 8 predicted proteins | sample Cyp1metagenome_FD_92528 | JGI IMG/M metagenome (GOLD analysis project Ga0126342, IMG submission 92528) | Coral microbial communities from Lord Howe Island, Old Settlement Bay, Australia - Cyphastrea 1 metagenome | ecosystem: Host-associated > Invertebrates > Cnidaria > Coral ...
CAATAAAACATATAATATATATAAGTATAATATATAAGATATAATATACAAAATATTATATATAGTATATAACATGAAAATATAATGTACAGTATATAGTATATACTATACATAATCTATAATGTAAAGTATGAAAATGACATAGTATATATATATATTATGATATAATAATGTATATATATATATATATTACACAATAGATATTATTTATAAATATACACTCACATCATGTATACACATGTTTTTATACATGACCATGTGACCATGTTGCTTTGTAATTCTATATATGCACTAGTCTCACCGGCATTGTTCCTACATTTCTTGATCTTCTAAGCTTCTCATGACACCAGATTTGGAAACGCGTCTCCCTTGCGAACAAAAAACAAGATGATCCGGACTGCCGGTGGAGCATGTGGACTTTCGACTGAGCACAAGACATTGTAGGTCACCAAGTCAGGTTCGCACTCGCTCAGCAAGGCCATCGCTTGCCTGGAAAACCCCAATCCAAGGCCGGGAATTCTGCCTCAGATGCCTCAATGAATAGGGCCATGAATAGGGGCGCAACGAACAAGAAGGGGGGACAATAGCCAAATTAGATATTGTTGACGCATGATTTTAGATATTTGACAACATACAAAAGGTATTTCCAACATGTTTAGTTCTAGCAGAGTATAGTCCAATGTTTTTGTACACTGCGCATTCCTCCATCATTCACCAGGAACCCGGCCAAGCCTCCATTCTTTGCTGGCAGCGCACGCACCTCAGAACATCTTGGGGCAGCTCCGAATCACGAATAGGATCATGTGGTAAACCAAGGAACCATCTCCAAAATCACCATGGCTGGTATAAACCATCCTCAAGTTTGCTAGGTTGATTGGGTTAACACTTAATTTTATGGGATTGTAACCATTTAATTTTGATCCGCCATCTCAGCTCACAGACCAACAAATTTTGGCCTTGGGTGGTTGAGAGGGCCTAAAACATACTGTGGATGTCAAAAAATCCTGCACCGGTTGATAGGTGGTAAACATCCCATTATTTATAGGGCTAGGGCGGCTAGGGTTTCAAAATGTTTTAACTACGGTGGTGCAGGAACGTTCAATGAGATGCCTGAGCTCACACGGCTCATTTCTTAAGCTTGTTTTGGCGTATATAATAGCGTAAAATTAAATGCACGTATTCACACACACATAATATATTATTGTATATATATATATACACATGATATACACACCTACAATGTGTATCAATATGTAATTATATAATATGTAAAATATATATATATATATATATATTATGTAATATATATATATTATGTAATATATATATATAAATTATATAAATTATATGAACATAATATAGGCACAGTCATGGGAGATGGCAGGTCCATCCAATTCTGTTCACCCTTCAACTCACCGACGAGCGGCTCATGGCGGCATTGCACATCGAAGCCTTGAGCTCAATGCCATCCCTGGTGACAAAAGGTGACAAAAGGTGCTGATCATCAATGATGATGTCAACCATCTTCCTATTATGTATCCACCATAAACCCAACAGTGATGGGACTTATGTTTTTCAACCAGTAAGTTGTGGTTTATCAACCCCACTAACCATAGACATATCATCTGGCTGGTGGTATACCTACCCCTCTGAAAAATATGACTTCGTCAGTTGGGATGATGAAATTCCCAACTGAATGGAAAATCATAAAATTCATGTTCCAAACCAACAACCAGTCAATGATGATGTCAATCATCTCCCAATTTCTTGAGATTGTGACTTTCTGATCCATAGTCAAACAGTGGTAGAATCATGAAAACTGGGAGCAACAGAGTGAGTGTTTCTGTATAAGTAGGCACGTAATTGATCTGGGACTAGCAAAAAAAAGGATATGACGACACAGCAACCCTGCTGCAATCATGCCACCTGTATCTATTTGAAACATCCTGGAACCCTAAATGACCCCCATATTTCAGATGCTTCATCCACAATTTTAGGTGTCAACACCTGGAAAATTTTTCCGGTCATCTGTGCTGCATGGCTACTTGGTTTTTAAGTCAAACATCTCCATGGGTGCCAGCCACAAATCACAACCTTTGCACATGGCGCGGGCACGCACCGTACCCAACTGATAGTGTGGACGCCTGAATGCCTTGCCAATGGCAGGTTTGTTTTTTTGCATGTGAAGTACTTCATGAAATTTATGGAGTGATAGTGTTGGCACTGTTGGGGGGAGTCCCTACGACACGATCTCCGGACAACTTTAGACAAGACCAGACGATTGACAGAATCAAGTTGTACAGTGGCATTTGGATAAACAGCAACCTTATTAATCAGCATCAGATGTTTTTCTCCGTATGCTGAAATCATTTAGTTCGCCATTTGGCTCCATTTGGCTACATCATAGATCCACTCTCCCAGAAACGCAAGAGTACCATCATATGTTCTAAAATCGTTTTAAGATGGTATAAGACTTATATCACTTAATTAACTCGTGGTTTATGAATAAGATGTTTTAAGGCCTATCATTTGGTTAACTAGTGTTTAATGATATGCTTTAAGACTTATCACTTTGTTAACTAGTGTTTATGAAGGATAAATTCATATAGTGCAACATTGACTATAAACCACTTATAACTTCCCCAGTAGCTCGATGATGCGCACCTTTGAGCCATCTTCAACAGCAGTAGGGCGTGTTGCCATGCAAAGCCCTGGCCATGTTCATCCCTGGGATTCAATCAACATTTCACCGGCGAAGCAACTGATTCGACAAGGGGGATGCAACAACACTTGGGAACCGAGATAGGCTAGTTGAAGCACGTGTTGCAGGGCTCCCAAACACCCCAGATGAAAAAATGGTATGCAAAAATGGCGAGATCAAAAGGACAAATAACTCAATGAGCGAATCTTGGTCGCTAGAATTGACATGCATCGACTCATGAGACTGGGACCGATGAAGCAATGGCCATTGACCCTGGGGGGTTCATTTGATCAATGGCCATGACTCAGGAACCACAAAATATTGGCCTTATATGGTACAGTAATGTATAGTACCTCCATTTTAGGATCCTGGAATTCTCCCATTGATTTGTGGAATTTTCGATGATTTTCAAAGTGAATCAGGGCAGAAGCTCAGACAGGACGTAGGTGGGGCAAGCTTCTTTCTTGGGAATGAAAAAAAAGAAAATGATTGAAATCACAAACCAAGTGCTGCATTTGGCGAATTGGTTACATCACCAATTTTGGTCAATCACATTTTGGTGGATAATATATTTCCAAGAATATGGCCGCTGAAAATATGCATGTTTTGGTCGAGTTTTGGTTCATAAGAAAATCACCGAAGCATTGCTGTTGCTTCGCATCCCCCATCCCCATTTTCGGATTGGCAACGTCATTCCCCTCAAGCTGGTGATCAAATCAATCTGCTTCATGTGCCAAGTTTGGTGAATTTCTCTAGGAATAGGGTACACAAGTTGATTCACATCATGTTCCCATAAAAGTGACATTTCTTGGGGAGCAAAACCATTTTAGTTCTTGGATGACTGAACGTTAGTTATGGTTATAGATGGTTGGTGGTTTCAGTGCTTTCAAACCCTCAATAAAAAGACAGTTTGGATCATCATCCTAAATATGGTGGTATTATGGTTGTCTTTTGAAAATGAACCCACCAGCTGCCAACCAATCCGTGCATGATTTGACATATCCCCTCACCTCGCCTGGGTGCTTGCACTCATCACGCTGCTCCAAGAAATCTGGTTGGGCCTGACATCGCTGGGATGCGGCATGGATACCATCTGAAAAAAATCTACGAACGATTTTTAGGTTGGATCTTAATGAATGCACTTAAGGATTCAGACCATGTCATACCATTTCGCCATAAATTTGAGATAATATGTGTTTTGAGGAAGGTTGGAGCAAGCAAGCTGCAGATCATGGTTGTTAAAGGAATCCCATCTACTGAAAGTACCAGGTATGATAATATTTGTTTAATCAAAATATTTCAAACCATGGCAGAATTCATTGGTATATATACATATATCCTCTGCTAGTTTTGGAAAAAAACCTGAATCCAGGGTTAAGATTGCCCCAAAGAATCCCGGCGAGACTGCTCGCAGTTCAACATGGTGTTACAGTTAAGAGCACTTGGAGTTTTTGATTCTGTTCTCTTTGAAACAAGGATGTGACAATCCAAACCCAGCATGGGACGCCAAGAATAGATGCCGATGCCGCAAAATCCATTTTACCATGATGTAGCAGCATTTATGTTGAATGACTGGTTCGGAGCAACAACGCTAAATCTAGGATATTTATAGGTATTCATAGGTATGGTTCAAAAATATCAACCCCAAAATTTAGATTGTTAAATACACATCTTCCCCTATTATTGAAAACACATACCAACCATCTCGGCCCTTAAGATCAACAGATCCAGTGCTAAAGCAAGGCTTCGTTGCCCTCAGTTCCAGCCCAACCTTGGTAACTTCGATTCACGGCGCCTCGGAAGATTGGCTGGTAAAAACTGGTAAAAAAATTCAGAGTGGCTCCGAACAGCCTAGATATACGGAAGTAAATTGATGTAAATTGGGTAGATAAAGGGGTAAATTGGCTGGTAAAATGAGAAGATAAGCCCCATTGTGACCAACAAATGTACTTGTAACAGGTTGGAACAACCCTGTAAAAATGATGGTTCAATAAGGAGGCTGACAAACAAAAGTGCCCCGAAATATGTCGGTCTCAATGAGTTCTATGACATCAATGTGGAGATGGCTGCGGGAAGGAATTGTGATGCATTTCGAGGTCAGAAATTTCGAGGTCAGCGTTTAATGGACAACTCATGGGAATTTCATGGAATTTCATGGGGATTATAGTGGCATTTAGTGGGACCAACTCAACATCCACTTCAATGGGTTCTGAGAAAGTTACGACTCAGTCACTAACCTGAAAGGTTCGGCGATCTTGGGAGAAGTCCATCCAAAAAAATCCCATCATTCCAGGGTTCGGTCGCAGTGAGATCGTTATAATTTACCCTCTGGTAAACGTTGATATAACTATGGAAAATCACCATTTTAAATGAGAGAATTCACTATAAATATCTATAAATGGTCATTTTCAATAGCTAACTGTTGACATAACCAGTGGGTACCCAGATTTTTTTTTTCTTTGGGCCATACCTCGATCCAAACACCCAGCTGATTCTGAGCCGCTGAGCTCTCGACATCTTCTGTAAGAATAGAAGGGCCAACTGCCACTGGCTGGCCCGTTCATACCTGGACATACTGGATCTATATGGGGATGATTATTATGTGTTATTATTATGGCCAAATTTGGGGTAATAATAATAAACATTCACTCATGTAACAAGCACTTTTAGGATACCAAGGGTGCCAGGGTTTTGACTCATAGCATCCAACCCCACACGATCATGTTGCTTTTGTTCCCTTTGAGGATCCTGGATATGGGGGGTGCCCTAAGTCATGGGGGTAACCCCCATCTCATCCAGTCGTCATGAACGACCACAACTTAGGATTTAAAGGCCATGGTGACGACTGGTGATCCCCCATGACTCAAGAAACCCTGCAGCCGCTGGGTCGGCGCACGCCTTGATCAAGGCACTTGACGTGACCACATTGGGTGCTGACCGCCTGGATGTCGACGGGTCATGGACTGAAAAAACGGTGGGGCACCATGTTCGGAATCGCTAAGTTGGTTGGACTGGCTGGATGAATTCTATGGTTTATGTATATACATATGGGCCACAGTGAATATTTGGTACATAGCTCCATTAACCTAAATTTTGGCTGTAGCTCATATATACACATAGACTATGACTATATGATACTATATGACGTAAGTTCAACCAGTGTGGCTGTGTCTAAAAATCACGATTGAATCAAGAATAAAAGGGGGGGTTAACCAACAATGGATATCGTGCAACCAGCTATTTTCTTTGCGTGTATATGAAAATAGATGGAAATGGATGGAAATGGGGTGTATCCCCCAAGTGTCCATAAAAAAAATCGGGATTATGATTAGTGACTAGAAACTTCGGATGTTCTTTTGAAAAACCTTCATCCTAGAGACTTCAATGGATTTAGAGCTACCAATTTTGTCTTATGGTCTTGTCCAAGGTGCATGGATTGGATGCAGAAACATCTACGTCGGAAGCCTCCAAACATCACGGGGTTTTCTGTAGGTTACCCTTAAACCAACACTGGGACGTAAACAATATATGTATAATGAACATGTTAATTCCTAACTCAGAAATAAGTAGAGATAGCTTACATGGATTATGTTGTAGTTTACTGGGTTTCCACATGTTACATTGTAAAGGTCCATGATTTACCTTGTTAAAACCAAACAGCTTTAGACACTGCACTCATTGCTTTCGGGTCCATGATTGGCGCATTTGCGGCGTGGGAAAACCGTCCATTCTGTTCATCATTAAGATGTTCTTGGAATTGGTTGAAAAGAACAGGAATCTCCTCTAAGTGTGGTTTCTCTCTCTCTCTATGTATATATATACACATATTATATATATACAGTTATAAACAATAGTCTTTTATGCAACTGTTCTTTCAAATATCAACATGTGCCAGTCAAGTACTGGAGAAAAAATCACGGTCAAGCCCATGGGGACGACATGGGACGACTGGCGCCTCGCAAAGAAGCAGCTGGTGGCTGCCTCAACAAAAACAGTTCAAAAGCAGAATCCCCTGATTCTCACAGCACAGCAATGCTGTGCATAGCGATTTATTGGGATTTATGGATGCTCATCTCCTCCAAATGAATGGTGCGTTAAAGGTTTTGACCCATTCTCAGCCCACAAATCCAACAGTTTTAACTGTGGATAGGCCAGCTAGCCTGGTGTTCAGGTGTGTGTGCTTCTGTTTTTCATGAGTATAATGTGTATATGCGAACAGCCCTGAAAGCGTCTCAGAAATGCTGGCGGGAATATCCTATGTTTGAATGGTCGTTGCACTATCGTTGGAAGCAACTATTCTTACAATAATCTACAATAATTACTTCGGAATGGGGATTGTCCATGGAGCAGTTGTGCAGGGAAAAACATGTATAGGAAACCGTTGTTGCCATCGAAGATGAGGCATTCCTGCAACAAGGGTTGCTTGTCGTCACTGGGTGTAGGTGTATCGCACGGTCTGTGATTGTAATATCAGTGGAGATACCCTCTGGTAAACTAACATAACTGTGATGGAAAACCACCAATTTTATGGGCAAATCCACTATGAATGGCCATGTTCAATAGCTTTTTGTATGTTTACCAGAGGGTAATTTTTAGTTTTCCTAACGATACGTCTTTGTCTGAAAGTCGAGTACCCAAAATATCATCGGTTGATCGAAAATTTCATGTAATTTCTGGAAAAACCCCACGTTTACACTAAGCAAAACTTGGTGAGTTATGCAATTTCTAACCTGTTAGTGGGGCTTTTCCAAGGTTACTAGTTATTGATATAACTTATGAAGCATCTTCTTGGTGAGTGATATCCGGTTAATCAGCAACCCCCAAAAAGATCAAAACGTGTTTCCAGGATGGCCAGGTTCGATGATGTTTCCCCCCTAAAAATTTCCAGGTATCCAACTTTTCTATCGTTTTGGGGGTTGCTGATTAACCAATTTTCTACTTTCTAGGTTTATGATGATGTATCTTTCAAAAATGGGGATTATCCATAGCTTCATTGAATAACCAGAGGGTATCTCCTGTTTAAAAAAAATGTGGATGTGAAATCCTGCACCGGTAAGTGGTAAACGTCCCATGTTTTTTTGTTTCAATATGTTGAAAAACCATCCAAGGTGGTTTTCCTTGGATTTCGCAGTCATCCACAGTAATGTGGGTGAAACACCCAAATTCCAGGCATAAGACACAAAAAAAACTTGGTTCGATAAATTACCCGGCTGATCCAAAAACATGTAAACTGTCGGTGTTCGAGGCACGGCCAGCAGAACAGCCATCGCATCTGAAGTCTCTGAAGTCTCTGAAGTCTCTGGTTTCTTGTCAATCACTTTGGTGGCATTCTTTTTGAGGATGGACTTCGGTGGTGTGAGTCAACATGCTCCCGCTGGGCCCTTGGGAGGCGTCTCTTTCAAGAGGTCAGGTGGCGTTTGTGGCCGTGGAACACAATCTATCTTCGGATTGGGGACATACGGTCATGGTGCCAAAACTTCTTCCATGTCCATCCTCTGATAGATCTCAGAACCATCCAAGTCAACTCTGGGCCTGAAGTTCTCTTCAAACCATCCCCCAAATCACCATTTGTATAGGTGGTATAGACCATTCACAAATGGGTAGTTTCTGTTTAGGTGAGAACGTGAAAGATCGCCCTCTCTTAGAGAGGTGCAATAGCCTCTATGCACGAGGTTTCTTATTGTTTTACCTCCATTTTTCATGATTTTCCCATCGAATCCCCAGTTTTCGGAGACAACTCGACCTGCCAGCGCGAGCTTTCTGCGCAGGCATCCACCTCAGGGAAAAACACAGATCCCAACAGGATGGTTAACTATGGTTTATGGATGTTTATGGTAGATATAACTTAGGGGTTAATAATGGTTCATTAACCATTATGGAAATTCGTGGGATTTCATGGACAATTCATGGGAATTTCATGGGAATTCATGGAATATCATGGATTTTCATGGGGATAGTGGGATTTAGTGGACCAACTCAACATCCACTTCAATGGGTTCTGAGCAAGTTACGACTCAGTCACTAACCTGAAAGGTTCGGCGATCTTGGGAGAAGTCCCCCCCAAAAAAATCCCATCATTCCAGGGTTCGGTCGCAGTGAGATCGTTATAATTTACCCAGATCTTCGATCTTTATAGTACTTCACTAACCTGAAAAGTTCGGCTATATTGAGATAGTTGCGATGTGAGGTCGTCCAAAAGGAAATCATGGTTTGTATCCCCCAATATACGGGTTTGGTTTCAGGGACAATTGAACCCCCACCCATATTTCATGGGAAAATCCATGGTGTAGATTTGCCCGAAAAAAACCAATCCATTGAGTGTTCAAACCATGGGTTTCCCTATTAAACTTGGATGATATAGGGTATGCTATGGAAACCTCATCATTCCATTGCGAGGTCTCCATATTTATTATGGATGCTTATTATAGTCCATGGTTTCCATTCATAAATGCCAAGTTTTTCACCATTTTTCCAGTATATGTCCAACATATTGCCAGGATTGCTGGTCAAATATGGCAGTCGAAACCCTCTACCGATACCTTTCTATTCAACACAAACTACTTCGGTTAAGTGCATGTTCATAGAGTACTGCAAGACATGGTATTTCGTAGGCTTTGATGCTTTGATCCATCCGCATACGTTCAAATCCTGCTTTGATTTTTTTGGACAATGTGTGTCCAGCGTATTCCCATTATTTTCATTGTTCATTCACACGCTGATAGTCACTCTTGACTGTCTGGACTTACATCTATACAACTGGCACATCTACCTGGTATCAAAAGAGATATATATATATATATATTAAATCCCTTACCAGTACTGTGTATATATATATAATATTTTCCAATAATCATCAATAACCCCCAATGTTTGCTGGTTAATATACCAGCCTTCCCCAAGATTTCCTCTCTGAGATGCACACCACGCTGCTCCAGGTCACCTCATCAGGAGTCAGGCGCGCCTCGCTGTTGCGATCGCAGCTATGGGTTGGAAACTTCACAGGAAACCCATGGATTCTCCCATGAAATCTGGGAGTTTCCGACTTTGGAAAACCAATTCTGAGAAACATAGCTATGGAAATCCGGTCCATAGCTTTCCCCTGGAACATGATCTGAAAATAGTCCATGTACAAGGGGCTTAAGCTGGTCATTTAAAGGGGTAAAATTAACCCCTTTGTGCTTATCTCTACGGATCCAAGCATACCTTCTGAGGGAGCGCAACTGGGGCGCAAAAAACCTTTGCCAGCCGTATCTTAGGACATATATAGAATTCATTTTAGGGTAAGGGATTTAATGTGGTACACCCAATGGTTTGGGGATGATTTATACAATCTGTCTCTGTTAGGATTGGGGATGGTTGCATGGTTTATTACCGGGTTTATCACATTATATAATCCCTTCTCCAACCAGTAATAAACAATCCCCAATAATGTGATACTTATACTGGGTGTATAATGTGATTATATACTGGGTTTATTACTAGGTTTCTCCTAGGAAAATTACCACCTAAAAAACCAGTCGCACTCTGCCTGCGCCACATCTTCGAGCACCTGCAAAGCCCAGCTCCACTTGCCTGGCGCGGCACAGCGGTGGCCCTGGCGGTGTCTTAGGAATTGACATGCCAAACTTGGGGATAGAAGTAGGAAATATATGGGGATTGAATGATGTTTTAAGCAACGATTTCATGGGATTTCATGGGATTTCATATGGAAATAACTACGAGTAGGAAACATATAGGGATTTTATGGGAAACTAACAAGAAAAAATGTGTTTTAATATGACCTAATGGCATTAACTAACTATAACTAACAAAGTGGGGGCCCCAAACGATAGCTAAGTTGGGGAACATAACTACAATAAGTATGGTTTATGATGTTGATGGGGTTTGTAATATACCCTCCAAAAATCAAACATGGTAATGGGAAATTCCCTAAAAATGGAGGTTTATAGCTGGGAAAATCATACATAAATGAGGGATTTTCCAGCAAACCATGTTTGACTGCAAGAGGGTAACTAGGAAAAATAGGGATTTCACCAACCATATTGTGATGTGGGGATTTAGTGTTGATATTGTATATAGCAGGATACAATGTGGGAATACAATAGTGATACCGTATTATGACCAAAAAACAAAGGACTTAATCCACAATGGGGTGATAATAGGATGTACCAACAAATATGGTTGGTGGTTGAGCCATCTCAAACCTATATTCGAAAAAGTGGGGATCATCATCCCATTTCTATTGTTGAAAAGAAAAATCACAATTTTACCTCAGTTTTTGACGTCCAACGTCCATTTCGTGCGAAAGGGTTGCGTTTCGTGGCGCCCCGGCGGCACCGCCCCCGCCTTAAGAGAGAGATAAAAAGAAGAGCGAGCGGAGATCTGCAGATGTGAAGGTGTGAAGAAGATCTAGATCTGCAGATGTGAGGGTGTGAAGATGTAGATCCGCAGATATGAAGGTGTGAAGATGTAGATCAGCAGATGTGAGGGTGTGAAGATGTAGATCAGCAGATGTGAGGGTGTGAAGATGTAGATCAGCAGGTGTGAGGGTGTGAAGATGTAGATCAGCAGATGTGA
>Ga0126342_10020062_pt1 | contig 11277 bp, 9 predicted proteins | sample Cyp1metagenome_FD_92528 | JGI IMG/M metagenome (GOLD analysis project Ga0126342, IMG submission 92528) | Coral microbial communities from Lord Howe Island, Old Settlement Bay, Australia - Cyphastrea 1 metagenome | ecosystem: Host-associated > Invertebrates > Cnidaria > Coral ...
CCCCGTTAAACCTTAAATTCCTATGGGAAAAACAACAAAGGTACTAGGGAATATTAAACTCCCACCCCCGTTAAACTTTACATTCAATTGGGAAGATCAACAAAGGTACTAGGGAATATTAAATTCCCACCCCCGTTAAGCCTTAAATTCCTATGGGAAAAACAACAAAGGTACTAGGGAATATTAAACTCCCACCCACGTTAAGCTTCTACATTCGTTGAAGATCTTCAATAAGGGTTTAATTCTCCCACCCCCGTTAAACTTCTACATTCATTGAAGATCTTCAACAAGGGTTGAATTCTCCCACTTCCGTTAAACTTCTACATTCATTGAAGATCTTCAAAAAGGGTTTGGTGATGATGATGATGGTGATGATGATGATGATGATGATGATGCGTCGCCTGTCGTCATTGCGGGTCCGGGCAAAGCCCAGGCATTTGCCGTATATATATATATAGATAGAGGAGGTATGTGTATGTATCTATATATATATATACGCACATATTTGGTACCCCCCTGAAACCTACTTTTTTTTTTACATATTCATCAAATGGTTCGGACAAAAGGGGGTACCTTATACACACGCACCATCCAGAATGCATTCTCTGCTTAATCGATCTAAGATTCCCCCAGGACTCCTGAGCAAATCTTAGATCTTAGATCTTAGATTTAAATCTAAGATTCCCCAAAGACTCCTGAGCAAATCTTAGATCTTAGATCTTGGACTTAAATCTAAGATTCCCCAAAGACTCCTGAGCAAACCTTAGATCTTAGATCTTAGATCAGGGAAAGAATGCATTCTGACCGCATTCCTGCATTTACGTTATCTTTCGGTCTGTATGCCTTACTTCCTTTCTCGCTTCTCCAGTGCCGCTTTTTGCTTTCAGCAACCAACGCATCCACTCCTTCCTCTCTTTCTATCATTAGCCTAATTTTAGCTGAAGGGCCACTGGCTATCGAATTGTCAGAAAAGGTGCTAGTGTTGTTCGTGTCTTCCACCCAGCAGTAGTGCACATCAACTTGCAGCGTTGGCTGTCCTTCGAGTTAACTATGTCAGACTTGAGATTTTCAAGTCTGAACCCTTTTCAGACTTGAGATTCTCAAGTCTGGATCTTGTCAGGCTTGAATCAGCACATCTCCAGAAATGTCGTGCAAACATGTGCAGCAGCCTTGCGTGACCCCTTTGACACTTGCTTCTATCTTAGAGCTGCGCCTAGCCCTGCACTCTAATTTGAAATCATGGCAATTCCAGTGTTGGGTACTCGTAGCGTCTCCGTGGAAGGAAATCAGGCTGTAGTGGTGTTGGAAGGCTGGGGGGCGAGGTGGATCGGTTGCTCGACCAGTGCCACCACTACAAGCTTTCGTGAACAAAGTCTTGGAGGGCAAGTTCCCCATCCACGAATCCCGATGACCAGTCCTCAAGAAGCATGTCGCCGCAATGATCTGCAATGTGCAACGTGGCCTGCGGCTTGAACCGGTGGGTCTTTCTGGGGCCTGGTCCGATGCTGCAAAGCAACAAGTACTGCCCTCACTGCAACGACCGAAAATGTTACGATCAAAGCACGCAGCGCCATTGGCTTTGGCATCCCCTCCGCCAGCCACTTGGTTGCATGCAAGTAGATTGTCTTTGATCATTATAGTTCTTTGGCTGGTTCATGCAGTCTGTGTCATCCCATGCCATGGATATCTAGGGTCTTGGCTTTGGAGGATGCACCACCGACAGCACCTGTATCTTGGTAGAAGAGGTACATGGCTGTGCGGAAACAACACCCTCACATGTCTTGGCCCCAAGCATGGGGGATTAACATGACTGACTACCTGACAAAGCTGTACTTCGAGTACAATATTCCATGCAGCATATGACACCCATGCCCCGGATATTTAAGGTGTTGGCTTCGAGGGATGCTGCAGTCAAATCGTCCGGGGCCCATTCGGGAATCTTGGTCCAATGGTTCATGTCCAGCACTGTGAAGTCTGGCTAGATATGTTCTGTCACGCTCGCAAGGGGAAAAAATCATCGTGTGTCTCTGCAACTTCGTATCTGCATCCTTAAATCAGTATGGGTCAGTCCAGCCAACATTCATTATATATCCAATCATCTTTCAATGTTGTAACCAGGTTCATAGTTTCCTGGGACGCGCGGATCCTCGCGCTCTCTGCCTTTCATCCTTTGTCTTTCAACTACCTGCTGCTTTGGACAAACTGCAATCTTCGCACACATGCACGGCTGCTCTGACACTATGTATGTCTTCATGTCCTGCACTGCTTTCCACCGTGCACATTCTCATTGATCTTTCTGGCCACAAAATCGTTTGTGCATTCGTGCATCCAATGGGGGGTGGGTTATATATATATATATAGATATATTGGGTTATTAAGTATTAAGCGCTTCCAAATCGGGATGCCTATCCAAGTAGAGGTTAGTTGATGGGAACTGATGTCACCAAGGTGCTGCCCAAATCATCCCACCTGGCAGTGATGATTTCACCATGTTTTCACTGAAATTCCAGATGTTTTTCATTGTTATCAACTATATTCCCCATCAAAATTCCGATGGAAGGTCATTTTTTTTCCTTTTTTCCATCAAAATTCCGATTGAAGATGCAAATTTTTCGTTTCAACCAGTTTTTTCGCCAGACTTTGCACTTGGCTCCGCCCCAGCATCGTCACTGTGTCCAGGATGTCCGTGTCCATGGAGGAACAAGGCGACTTTGCCAAGGTGAAGGCCAGGGCCACTGCATGGTTTTATGGGTTGAAAAGGCTAAACAATGGGGCCCACATATCCACAGATTTGAAGGGTTCGGATTAGTCCAACAAAGAAGGAGTCTTGACCTTCGAAAATTTGTCAGTGTTTTTCTTAGAACTGTTTGGGGTACCTTGGGTGAATACTTGGGTGCTTTGAATCCAGCGGACACAAAAAGGTTGAGGTTTAATCAAGTACCTCTCAGAAAACCAACACGAATCCCTCAAGAGGAACTTATATAATATTTGAATGATATTATTTTCACTTTCACATTCTTTCTATTGTGATATTGTGTTAATGTTGATTGTCAGCTTTCATCTTAAGTTCCAAGGGCATTTCAAACAAACCAAGGGGCTATGTTCACATTTTTCGGGTTCCTATTGTCAGGTTCCACTGGTATTTTCGTCCAAGTGTCTTTGAGCAGCCGTCCTCTCTGGACGCCAACAGGAGCCGGTGGATTTGCCATGGATGGTGACGAAAGCCTGGAAAGTCTTTAGTGAATCCAACGCCTATGAGGAGGAGTGAATCCACCGTGGGCCACGATTTGCTTGGTGTCCCTGGCTTGGGTTCAAAGGTTGTTCAAGAGAAATAGGAGAGAACATGAAGTGGAACTAGCAGATGAAGTGGAATCTGGTGGGTATCCAGTTGCCTAGGTGGGAGGTTGCTGGGTTGCTCTGGACACTCTTGATGATTTCCGAACTGGCTCAAGCTTGTGCAGCCAACCCCTGGTCACCCTGACCAGGGGGTGGACAATCCCATCTTATCCAGCAAGATGCCAGACAATCTCATCGTGGCTATTTGACCGCCACCGGAATGAATGTAGATTATAGATGTTTCACAGCGGCGAGCAGGGAGCCTCACAGTTTTATTATGTTTCACCATGTTTAAGTTGTCTTTTATATCACGCTTTACCATGTTTGACAGTTCGGCAAATTTGAGAGTTTGAGCACCACTTGAGACCATGCCAGTTCGAAACTTGTCAACAACACACAAGAATCCCATATATAACCGATATATATATACACACATACATACATACATACATACATACATATATCCCCTTTCCGTCCATGTTCCAATGGACGAGAATGAGACCTTTCGCGTGGTGTTCAAGCGCGTGGCCGTCCGCAAGTCGCCCTCCGTCACCGCGGAGATCGTCAACGCCGAGACGAAGGGCGCCACGGTGACGGGGAAAGTCTCGAGGGTCCAAGGGAAGTTGTGGCTCCAGCGGTCGGATGGACCCGGGTGGATGCTGATGGATGGGACCAGCCTTGGCTTAGGACAGGGGTTTGGGAGAATGGGAAGCTGTTCTTTTAGCTATGTGTACAGTGAATATGTAGTCGAGGATTATGCATATACATATTGTTTATGGTCAGTGAACAAGTATCTTTCTAGCTGCTTAGGTTGATGTACAGGAATATACAGTTTACATGTCTGTATAGATATATGTATAGATATGTATATATATATATCCCCATGTACATTGTGGCAAAACATATCTGTAGGTACTAAACTACCCAAATGCATTCTATGTATATATATATATTTCTGGTCAGCGCCCCCAAGAGGCCTATAATATGTAGCATTGAATGATTGATGCCAAGTCAAACCAGCATTCCCAGCGCTAGGAAAGTTGTTGGAAAGGCTCCCAGCCACGAAGATGGCTTGTGGCAACATTGGTGAACGTCTCTGGCACTCGCCTCTACGCGAACTTCCACAGCCCCAATGGGCGCCCAGACATGGCTATGTAGCGCTGTCGGGTGGCCTATCTGCTACGGGCTGGCGGAATATCTGGGTCTTGGGTGGAATCATTCCGATGCCTGGCAACCATTGGAATCTTGGGGGTGCATGCCAGTTGGTAAGTGGCTACCACACACCTCAATGTGTATTATATATATATATATATATGTGGTCACACCCCCCAAGAAACCACGCTGCAAGCACTCAAACATCTCCAATTGTCTGCATCTTGAAGAATAGTTGTCTTTTTATATATATATATAAACAAACAAATAAGTAAATAAATTAAATACGTAAATAAATATATGTAAGATAATATAAACTTTGTAGCTGAATTCGGTGATTTTCTATACTTTCCAATCTAAGCCTTGGTTGATTCCCCTGTTTCCAGAGGAACCTGGGCTATTCCGACGACATTTGGCGCAGCGTGGACGGGGGAACCTCGTGGGGCCTGGTGCCTGCGGGAATTCACTGGAGCCCCCGATCCGAGTTCGGATGCTGCGGCGGGTCCACCGCACCGGAACCGAAACCCAAAGGCGTGCAGAAAAAGTTGGGTTTTGTTTGCTTCCAAGATAAGTGGCTTAACTATAGCTTAACTATGGTTCAACTATGGGCTAAATTGACATATAAGTGGCTGAATTCTATGGTTTATGTTTGATATAACTGTAGTTAATGGATGTTAATGGGGTTTATAAATCAACTTATAGTTGGGGGGCACCATCCTGTAGTCATCCCCAGATCGAAGAGTGTTTCCAGGATAGATGGTGTTTTGGGGTGATCAACTTTTCTGTGTATTTTGGGGTTGCTATGCTGCTATACCCTTTGGTAAATAGATTTGAGGGTTACTATAATCTATAATGTGGAAAACTCAATAGTAAATAATCTTTAAAATCACTATAAAGGGGTAGTAACTATCATCCCCAGATGGTAGGTGTATTTCTCACATTAATGGGATTCAATCGGATTTGATGGGGACATTGTGAGGATATATAGCAGAACCAACTATGATATTTTGGGTTTGTCTGAAAATCGGGAATATAATCCAAATCGCAATTTATATAATCAGAAACATGATGATATACGGATGACAGACGAGTGTTTTTGAAAGGGTTGATTTTTCTCTCCAGGTTATCATCTAAAATGGGTACATAATGTGGATTTAATGGGTAGATTAGGCAATGAATTTGGAATACCCAAATTGTAATTTAATCATGTAAAACCGTCATATTTGATTGATAGGCAATCTTCCATGCACAATGTGAAATTACCAGAGTGTATATTATTGCTTATTACTTTTGTGTGTTTTATTTGTTATATGTTTATTTAGTTTGTTTATTGTATTTACTTATTTTTTTCTATTTGTTTAGTTTTTATTATTTTTCCCCAAACAGTGCACTGCGGGGTTCTTACGGTAACAGTTAAGGCCCGGTGTTCAACCGAGGTGGTATCGGATGTAAATTTCCGCACAAAATGCCTCTTGTGACATGTCCATGTGCATTTCGACTGCCCGGGCTCGCACAAAACGGTACGGGTCCGGCATTTTCCCTGTAAATTACCGCACAAAATGCCTCTTGTGACATGTCCATGTGCATTTCGCCTGCGCAGGCTCGCACAAAACGATGTCCCTGGATGTGTCCCCGGTCGTTTTTCCTGTAAATTTCCATACAAAATGGCTGTTGTACTTTGTCCATGTGCATTTTGACTGCGCAGGCTCGCACAAAACGATGTCCCCAGAGGTGTCCGCGGCCATTTTTCCTCTAATTTTCCATACAGAATGGCTCTTGTGCAATGCCCGTCTGCATTTCGGCTGCGCAGGCTCGCACGAAGTGTGCTTCCCGGTCTTGGGATCGGTCTTCCTCCTCAACATCCTCCTCCTCAACATCATCATCTTCCTCCTCCTCAACATCAACATCAACATCAACATCAACATCACCATCAACATCAACATCATCCTCTTCCTCCTCCTCCTCCTCATCATCATCATCATCAGCATCATCACCATCGCCACCATCCTCAAAATCACCATTCTCATCCTCCTCATCACTACCATCCTCATCATCACCATCACCATCTTCATACTCATCATCACCGCCATCATCATCACCATCATCATCATCATCATCACCATCATCATCATCATTATCATTATCATCATCATCATCACCATCATCATCATCGCCATCATCACCAGCATCATCATCAACATTAATCACCATCATCACCAACATTAATTAACATCGTCATCAACATTATAATACATTATCCTTTTACTCCCCCCACACTGTTTGGGGTCTCTCGCCGGGATAATTTTGACGTGGACAAATTGGAGGAGTTTTTCGAAAGTGCCGCAAGTGGGGGTTTGAAACTTGGTGTTTGAAAGCCCAAAGATGGGCAGTCCCCAGGAGAGATTGATTTTTGAGAGACAAGGGGTAGTTCGGGGTGGTTCAAACGTTTTGAACTACAAGAAATGGCGGTGCTAAATGAGTTTTAACTACAATTGGTGGATATGAAACTGCATCAATTCTAAAGTTTGGCAATGATGCCACAAAGAGCGGAAATGATCGATTTGATGGCCAGACATGATTCAGGCTGGAGTATGTGTACAAATATATGTGTATATATAATTTTTATATGCATTATAACTATGTATAGAGTTAACTTAGAGGCCTCACAGCTTTCACATAGATTTACAAAGCTGGAGGAGAACCAAGCGCACGAAAAGAGAACAAATCAGTTGGATTGTTCCTGAGTAAGCCTTGAATTTGTAAAAACAATCATCCCGTGAGAAGAATGTGCCCCGGGCCCCGGATTTTTTTGTTTTCAAGCTATGATTTGGTCCAAATACCAAAATAGTGAATAGCGGTCTTCTCGAATTTCACCTTTGACAGTTTTTTTTTGTGATCTCTCGGCATATCTTGGCTATATCCTTTAGTACTATCTTACAATATTTTTTAGTCAGTCTTAGCACTGCTATTATGTAAGGCCACTCTTTCGACCATTTTTTCGTAGGAACAATATTCAAAAGCACAAGGCAATTGGCTGTCCAAAAACCTTTAGCTACATCTTCCATGTCTTATTGGCCGCATCCCAATCTTCATTGCGTCGGTGAACTCTCTCCTACGCTGTTGGTGAAGCAATCTCATCCCTCAGTATCAATCCTCCCAATTGAAACCTTTGCCAATTGAAACCTTTGCTTTGCTTTACTCTTCATGATGGAGTCCCCCCAAATTTCACTAAGATAACGTCCGATCGGCAGTACTCAACTTCATCTTAGCCGTCTTAGCCCCCCAAAACCCCAGAGATTCTCCAGTTGCGCCAGGTGTGATCTACGTGGTGGGCGGCCAGGGTGCCCCCGGTCTGCTGGCCGACGTCTGGGCCTCCGACACAGCAGGCCGCTCCTGGGCTCGGATGTGTCCCCGTGCACCCTTCGGGCCCAGGACGGGGGTAGCCTGCGCAACGGTGCCGGGGAATCCCCTGGTGCTGGTGGTGGCGGGGGGCGTATCGGATGATGTGCATAGAGATTTATGGGTCACTGGGCATTTTTTCGGTGGAGAATCAGCAAAAATTTTGCTTCTTGATTCGGAGGATGATTACAACAAGATCTCAAAATGCAGTTTACGACATGATCACACTGAGTCACACGGATGTCTTCGGTTTGGTTGGTCCCAAAAACTAACGTTTTGCAGTTTAGGTGTCTGTTTTGGAGCTGGATCTACAATGAAATGCCCTAGCAGTTGGCTCCTTGAAAATTGAAGCGCCCTCAAGGAAGCTACAGCATGCTTCCCTTGAAAGAAGGCAAATTTGATGTCTGAACATCCAGAAACCTCCTGCACATCAAACAAACGTGCCATCCAAAAAATTTACAACAAAATAATCAAATAATCAACTTGATTTTCTGACACCAAAAGGCTTGGGTCTTAGGTCCCATCTTCAGACTTGTGCTACCCCCCAGCACCAGGTGAGTCAAGATGGTGGTGTGACTTTCTCCATGCTATCTTTGACCATGCCCTTGGGTGTTGGCCTCATGAAGTGGCCTCCCCATCTGCTGTGCGCCTCCCGCGCCATCAATGGACGCTTGGGGCTCTGGTGTCTACGCCTCAACCTGGGAGATGCTGTGACGGCGGAACTGGAACCGCTGGATGAATTTTCGCAGAGCTTTGATAGCTACCTGGCATGGGAAGTGGACGGGAGAGTAGTTTGAGGAGTTGCAATCTTTGTTTGAGATCTCGAATGGTCAGCAGGATCACGTGTGGTCAGGAAAGCTGCATGCTCCTACCGAAAATGAATCCCCAGCTTGGTGTGAAGATCTAAACCCCAGGCCAACAAAAATCATGAACAAAGGCTGCATCAGATTTTCAGAGTGGAACCCCTTCAACTTCCACACATCTCTACTTGGTGGCTCATCCCACTTGTAAGTAGGTTACAACCCCAGTTATACGATGTTATACGTGGATTGACCTACTTACCTCACATCTTTTACTGGGCTTATTTTTTCATATTTTTTCGCCCAAGCCGAGCCGGTTATTATAGCCCGCAGATCACGCCCGATCACCGAGGTGAATGGAACCACGAATTGCCCAAAGCTCCCAGGTTTGGCCTGGATTTAGAAGCTAACGCGGCGATCAGCTTTGATAAAACTGTGACCTGGATCTACCTGGGAGACTGACCTGGGAAAAAAAAACTGGAAGGTAGGCCAAATTGGGCAATCTACATCTTTGTAGATTGCCAGAATATGATAGAATATGCTTCAATACTGGCAATACTCCATCATAGTTCTCTGGGTTTGGTCAGTTCATGCCGAGGCAAACTTGCAAGCGCAAAGCCTACCCGATCTAAAATCGGTCTCAAGTCCTTCTCCCTGGGATTGCGAAAATCTGCCACTGGAGAAGATGTCGTGTCACGTTCCTCCAGATTCTTGCTGGGTTGTTTGCGACATGGATGCGGCCCACACCCGTGGACATGGGAAGATCTATGTGCTGACTGAGGATCGATGTTTTGCCTCTGACCGACAGCAACTGAGACGGTGAGACTTTGTTTGTTTCAGCAATCTGATACCACAGCACCCATCCAGCAAGTTCACGTAAATACATGGGACATGTTAGGACCGGTTCGGATAAGAGACCGATGGGGTTACATTGAATTATATTGTCTATATATTGTCTATATATCGTCTATATTGTATTCATAAATCCTGCTAATTCACCAAAAATCACCCGTTTTTTTCGGTGTTTCAACGCAACCGGAGAGTTCTCGGCACCAGCCAAGGCAGTATCGAGCACAGGATCATTTCGTCAAGCTGCTGGGCTTTCGACTTCAGTTGACCCATGGCCTTCCGATGGATCTCTGGTTGGGACGTGTGAGGCCCTGCCTCTTGCCACGGCCTCGGCGCTTTGCCGGTCTGGCGGCCAATTGAGTTCTGTTCTATCCCTACTTGGGATCCTGACTGCTACTAGTAGGTGATTATTGCTGACATTTTCGCGGAGTGAAACCAGTAGGATACTTTGTGGTGTCTTGGCGCAACGTGCCAATTTTTTTCGGACTAGTGATGGTCTGCACTTCATGCGAAAAGAGCATGGAAAAATGGTGTGCGAGAATCATTCTGCTGTTGGAAGAGTTCTTGGACCAATTGGGTGTCATCACTTCATATTCATTCTGCACATTTTCGCCAAATTTCAACAAGGACCGACCAGATTCAAGCTTGTGAATACTCGCATCTCTCTACACGGGTTTCTTGGCTAGTCATCTTTCTGTTTCGCGCAAAGCCATGGTGAGTCAATCCCAGTTTCACGGGGACAACTTCCCAGACGTTTGATGTGTGTACTTGTTGAAAAGCTGTGTGGTGAGTTAGTGGATCCTCCAATCAGGGTATTTGTACCCATGGAATCCTGAATGATGGTGGGATGACCATACCTCCATACCCCATGACTATCCCATGTAACTGCACCCTACGGCACATCTGGGTAGCTCCCAGCTCTGTTTTTGCAGGACCCGGATCTGAAATGTGACTACCTGGACCCCAAGATGCCACTTCCGGAGGCCGAAGTGGAGGTGCCAGGGCATTTTTGGTGCAGCAATCGTGACGGTCAGAGGGATGACAACGGCAAGAAGATCCAAATGATAAGAGCATTAATAGTACTGGCTGGTGGTTTGGAACATTTTTTATTTTTCCATATATTGGAATAATCATCCCAACTGACTATATGATATTTTTCAGAGGGGTAGGTCAACCACCAACCAGTTAAAGTCCTATGACATAACATACTTTTCAGGCGATGGACTCCGATTGACATCCACAAATTCCATCAAATTCCAGGCTATGGTTGATGTGAACAGACGGTTTTTGGGCTGAGGTCTGTCTGCATATCTCGGACAATGGGGCTGCTTCTCCACCAGGTGCGAGAGCCTGGCCTTGAACGTTTTGGGAGCCACGAATGGCTGGTCGTTGTCATCCATGTCTCCCCAAGGTATCCAACAATTTTCCCAAAATGATCCAACACTTGTCCAAAATGATGCAAACAACAAATCCAAAACCGATCCAAAATGAACCTTTCCCCAATTAGATTCAATTAGTGTTAATGAGTTCGAGCCATTTTTGTTCTCAATGAGTGGACCACGTCAAACTCCCCATGGGCCAACGTGGGCCAACGTGGCCATCCACGGCCAAGGTGATGTCAAATATAGTATAATACTACAATATACTACATAGATGGATATGTATATATAAATAATATTATGATTTATGATGTATATACAATATATATCATATAATATATATATATACGTATATATATATA
>Ga0126342_10020063_pt1 | contig 11277 bp, 8 predicted proteins | sample Cyp1metagenome_FD_92528 | JGI IMG/M metagenome (GOLD analysis project Ga0126342, IMG submission 92528) | Coral microbial communities from Lord Howe Island, Old Settlement Bay, Australia - Cyphastrea 1 metagenome | ecosystem: Host-associated > Invertebrates > Cnidaria > Coral ...
ACTGCCTAACGTCCCTTCTGAAACCCTAGAAAAACAATAGTTTTCGACCATTTTTTGTACCGCTGTTTGCACAATGAGACATAGTGAGACATAGAACCCTCCTGCTGCTCCTGTTGCTGCTGCCGCTCTTCCTCCCGAAGCTGAAAACGCACCCTGCCGAAAAACAATAGTTTTCGACCAGTTTTTGTGCCGCTGTTTGTACAATGGGTTGCGAAACAACAGCCTCCAAGGCGAGAAACCAACAGCCAGACATCTTTTTCGAAACTCGTAGTCGTAGCCGTAGTCGTAGTCGTAGTCGTCGTAGTAGTAGTAGTAGTAGTAGTCCGACAAGGGTCAAATGTCTTATTCCTTGGCGCGCCCCCCCTTGCGTCTGCCGGGGTCGGCGGATATATATTATATAGCTATATAGTTGTTTGACACATACAATATATATATATATATATATTATAGCTATAATATATATATATATATATATATATATATACATATATATACACGTTATGAGTGATTTCTCCGTCAGACGTGCCCTGGGAACTTTGAGGTGTCCCTTCTTCTCCGCGGAGGGCATCTTGGACATTCCTGGGACCAAGCTCGTTGTGGTAGAAATGGTTCACTTCCAACGGGGTTTGTTTGAACATCATGCTTTAACAACAACTAACAACTATATGAATGGATTTTATATAATTTGTTTATCAATGTTTAGCAAATCCGATTCTCATTCAAATTGCCACTTGGGGGGTAATTTTCCGATTTTTTTCACAGCCAGCTGCAGCCCCAAGCGTAGCTTTGTCAGCAAGGCCAGCTGATTGGACCTGGCAATGCTTGACCAGCAGGCCAGCGCTTGAAGCTGTCCGAAGCCATGCAGTCACAGAAGACACCATGATTTTCGAATCCTACATCCTTCATGCATCCTTCATGCTTGGTGGTTTTAGATATGATATTTATGATTATATGATATTTATGATTATATGTCGACTTTCTGGACCAGTTAATCTATAACAAATTGATTTTTTTTTGTGTTACCCCCGAAAAATCCCGTTTTTTTTTTCGTTTCTTTGCTCTTCATCTCCTATTTTCGAAGTTCCCTTGGAGGCTGCTGAGAAAGTGGTTGAGACTCGCTCCGGTGGGTGCAGACACTCAGTTTTTGCTATCAGAGTATGAGCATGGAGCCATTCTTTTTTGTTGGACATTGATAGTAAGCCCCAAAAAGATAGGTTCGAGTCTTTCCAGATCTTTCCAGGGTTCGATGATGTCTTCCCCAACCTTTCCAGCTTTCCAAGGGATTTTCGGGTATCTTTTTGTGGCGCCCAGGAGTGGCTTCGCGGCTACTGTTGTGCAGCGCTTTGCGGAGGCGTTTTGTAATTCTTATTCCTGGTCACCTAGGACGAGATCTTCACGATTCTGAAAGGTTTCATAGTTTCATATAGTTTCATATGATCAATGGCCATTCCAGCAACCCAAATATGGGGATATACCCCCAAAATATGGCCTAAAAAATGGTACAGGACCTCCATTTTAGGATCCTGGTATGGCCATTGATATGATGTTTGATAGTTGTAATGACCAGTTGATGTTTCATTATGTCATATGACTAGCTATTGTGAATGATATTTATGCTAATCCAAAGTTTCGAGTCAGCTGTGAAGGTATCGGTTCATCAGAGTTTTTCCAGCAGGTATCGGACCAGGATGCCCGCTCTCACCATACTTATTCATTCTTGTAAGGTCAGTTATGTTTGCAGATGTTTGCAGATATTTTCAAGCAAGACTCAACACTCCGAAACAGCTTAAGAACCAATTTCTGAAATCCTGCAAATGCGGACGACGAAATCCTTCTGGTGACCATACAGCCTCTTTAAACAAATTCTTGAAAGAAATCGAAATTGAATCTTCCTACTATAATATGAACCTGCGTGAACCTGACTACCAATAGGAAAACGTCATCAATCAAGTTCAGAGACGGTTCCTTAGTACCACGGCAGCGACATGCAACATATTTAGGCACGATATTAACAGACACTGCTAGTAACACGGCAGAAATTCAAAATCGTTTGGCAAAGGCTATCAAGACATGTGCTCAATTGAAACTTTTTTGGGACAAAGCACACACCAGTATTGCATGGAAATTACGTGTCTTTAATTCAATCGTCATATCCAAGCTCATGTACGGACTTGAAACCATACAACATTGGATTCGTTCCAAATGAAATGCATTCGTCGAATTCTCAAACTCCCCCAACATTCATCGACAGAACGCAAACGAATCAAATTGTAAGGGACCGTGCCAAAAGCTACAACGTAGACGTGACAGAAATCTCTGTTGCATGGAAAAAACAAAAAACTCAAGCTGTTTGGGCACATACTTAGAAGGGATCATGCAGATCCGCTTAGACAAGTGCTATTTGGATACAGGACTTTCGCACGCAGAATTCTTCCAGCCAAAAGAGTAGGCAGACCAAAACTGGATTGGCTAAATGAAACAGCAAAAGATGCTGTACACGCCCTCGGTGAGTGGCACCGCCGCACCCCAACCAAGCTGACATAGATTACTTGGGGGAGGCTGCTATTCTCAAAAGAAATCCTTTTTAGTCACCAAGGAGTCACCAGCCATACTCGGCCATCAGCCTACGGGCTTACACCGTAAATACAAGGAAAAGCATTGCTCCCTGACAGTTTCTTTCGATATGCACAAATCCATTATTCTTTAATTTTAAAACTCGAAGCCTGGAAGCCAATGGCAAGCCGCGCGCCTTCATTGGCGCTTGGAAAAATAAAGACCAGTGGACCAATTCCCATTTCTGGCTTTGACGCTAGTGAAACACCATCATACGAGCAGCTTATCGCTGCAGATGGCCACATGAAACTGTTTTACAACTGATTACAAGACCTGTCTGCTATTGGAGGGAAATGAGGCCGGTTTCGATTTTAAGTGATTTGGGGCGTATCATGTAGATCCGTACATACGTACTTGTACATACGTATGTACATAATATCATCTTGCACAACTATTGTTTAGATATCTTTAGCCCTCATTGGACTCTGAGACCCTGCAGGATACCCACTATTCCATTCCTGCCGTGTTCCTCAGTACGGGCTAATGCAACTGGGCTTTCTCTGCGCCAAATGCAGCAGCAACTCTTGGTGTTTCAGAGTTCCACCGTAACGTACAGAAATATTCAGAAAAGGCGTTTTTTTTTTTACTTTCACTGATGTGAGCTAGTAAACCCCCAAAGAAATAGAAAGGTGAAATCCTACTGTATGCACTAAAAAAAGTGACAATTCACTGTTCGTTTTTTTTTTGGGGGGGGGTATTAATGTGTTTGAACATCTACTTTCTAGGCGACCTGATCAAAGTTTTAGCCATTGGAACCACTTTGAAACCATGGATTTGAACAGTGAACTGTTAGCTGATCAAATTTTGATCCCCTGAACAAATAGTTTTTCAAAAATAACCAACCGAACCTAACCAGGTTCGACCTGGCTCTATGAGACGGTGGCAGTTTGGTTTTGCTTTTGGTCCTCCAAGTGCACTCCCCCAAGATGAAAAAAACACGTTTTTTACACGTGAAAAAATACCATTCGGAAATACCGGAACTTCCGTTCCCTCTTTCCCATTTGGATCCATTTGGATCCATTTGGGGCATGGTCATCAGAGTCATCAATCCATTTTGATCCATTTTCACATTCACAATCCAGCCGATGGGAATGGGACGACCGAGGTTGAAAGTTCAGCCACGCATTGATGATCGCCTATGTGCCACTGAGGTGCCTTTTGGTGGGGATTTTTGCGTTTGGTGGGGATATATTTCATGGGACAATCAACATAAACAAAACATAAACCTTTATTAATATACATAATTATATATATATATATTATATATATTATATAATGTGGTTAAAACAATAACAAACTACCCTTTTTGGAATGGTTTATACCACCCATAAAAAATGGTGATTTAGGAGATGTTGTATGACATTGTCTTAATCACATTATATAGTATATTAATAGATATATTTGGACATGTGTGGATTTATTGAACATGGGCCACTCTACCCATGGAAAAAAAAACAAATGGCAATGTTGACCGAGAAAACAAATCACGGAGTTGCTGAGGGTACCGGAATCCACAAACAAACACAATTAAGGGATGGATATCCTCTGATAAACTAACAGTTTGCTATTGACAATGGCCCATTGATAGTGGATTTACCAGTTGAAAATGGTGATTTTCCATAGCTATGTAAACGTTTACCAGAGGGTAGTAGGAATTGCCGAAAGTGAAAAATAAGAGAGCATGATTTGCCTGATTTGGAATGCTCTGCCACTTCTATCCAAAGCAAGTTCAGATTGCAATTGCTGGAACTGGTGACATTGGCCATGGCTTTCAATGCGGGCTAGGGGTCACAAAGCTGTGGCGCGAATCCACAAACCATCAAATTTCAAGTTCCAGTGGGCCCCCCAGAGGCCAAGTCTTTGAACAACCAAGATTCCTCAGTTTCTTGATGTTTCTTGTGACATGTATTTTTTTCCCCCCGATTTGTATAGTCTTGTGTTCATTTGTATCATTCGCATTCCGATGATCCATATATATGCTAACATGACTGGGGTATATTGATGGGATCCATGATACCATATATAGCAGCACCATGGATCCCCATTGGGTTAGGTTAGGTCATGTTGGTCCCATTTTGTTTGGAAGCCGCACGCTGGGATCACCAGGGTTTGCGCTGCCGGAGACTCAACTTGGGGGGATCAGTGCTGATCCAAGCTGCGGCCTGAAGACACATTTGCTAGAGATGTTAAAAGCATAGCCGGTACCTTCCAACATTTGAGGCATGCTGGTTTTTGAGCTGTTTTTGTTTTTTTTTGTTGGGCTTATTTAAGGGCTTTTTTTTTGTTTTGGCATGTGTTTTTTTGAATGCAGTGCTTTGCCTTGCAATGCTGTTTCTAGTTTCTTTGTTTGTTTTTCTAATCACGTGTCTCCCTGGCTGACATCATTGAATGTAAAATCAATGCATTCTTATTTCTGAGACAATTTCAGACAACAACAGGCTCGATTGGCGGTAGCCCTAGCGATCACCTAGCAATGCCCGTTGGAGTAAAGTGTAGTGCCCGGGCACAGAAAGATAGACCCTGTTGAATTCCTGCTCTAGACCAAGTTCAGAAGGACTGTAGAAAACGGGCTGGCATGAGGTATACAACGATACACCCCCTCTCAAAAACAATATATCCATATATATATAATATCCATATATACATAATATAATATAATATAATATAATATAATACAATATAATATAATATAATATACTATAATATAATATAATATAATATATATATATATATCCTAAACATCATCAAGTAGTTTGTTTATGTTTCTTTGCAGTGGTGATCTGCTGTTGGATTTCCATTGCATCATGTTTATCGAGAGCTGCGATCCGTTCGTGCGCAAGTTTCAGTAAATTAGTGACTGGTCCCAGTGTCCCAGACTTGTTTCGCAGTGGACCTTCAAAAATGATGCACCTTTTCAATCCTTTTCAATCAACCCATATCCAACAAACTGTGCACATGCTGCGCCTGACGTGTGACGACTGTGCTCCTAAGATTTTCTCCGCGCCGCCTTAGCCGATGTCACTCTTTTCCTGGAATTGGGGCTTACAACCCAAATAAAGCACCACACAAAATTGGATCGATATTTTACGAAATTTAGAGTTACAAGTCTTGTCGCGAAACCAGCGCGCGAAACGAACTTCATATGGAATCTTCAGGAACAGAATTTCTGGACACGGATCTAATAGACTTAGGATCTAATAGACACGGTTTCCTAATGGGTTTTATGATCTATGGCAATCTATGGATTTAGAAAATGTGTGTCCTGAGATTGCAAAAAAGGCTGCTGTGAGCCTTGGGTGCATCAGTTCAAGCTGTGTAGTCACCATGGATACCCGGTTACCCCCTATTTAGTTACCACCACATCGAGAAAATGAACCCTGCGCGGCAGTGCCAGTTGTTTCACCGTTCTCAGGCACTCATCACACCTGTACTCCGCTCTGGGGAGTTGCAGATTTCTTGCTTGCAGAAAGCTTGGGCTTGGGCTTCGCGACCAGGGAATCTTGGGATGACCATGAGGTATACTGTATGCCCCCCAAATTTATGGCAATTTCCAGAGAAAATGCTGGTTAACGGATCATGGATTCAGGAGCTACCAACTGGGTAATTAGCCTATTTTCAAACAAAGCCACCTCGTGTGGCTAGCCAGATCTATGATGATCAATGTTTGAAACTTCAGGGGACTTTCCACTTAAATGGCAGTGTGTCAAAACCTTGCACCCCTGGTGAACATCAAAATAGCTGGTAAATGGATGTTCATCCCACTAAAAATGGTATTTATAGGTATTGATCCATAGCCAAATGAATGATTCGGAAGAAAGCAGCAAAATCATTGGCCGCCTAAAAAGCCCTTGGACATCATTTGACAAATCTGACCCCAAAAACGATCCGTGCGGACGACGACAGCGCCCTTTCTTTGAGGCCTTTCCACCCTTAGACTTTGCTGGGAACTATGTGGAACAGGCCAGGTGGGCCAGGTGGGCCAGGTGTATCATTGGTTCCACAGGCACATCTCAGGTATGGCCGCAATCTTCAGTGGCAACTACTTTGCTTCAGTATCGTATCATCTTTAACTGCTCAGAGAATCAGACTTGGCCTTTTTTGGCATTTTTTGTTGCTGTCTTTTTGATTTTGGCTGGCTTTTAGCTTCTGGCTTCTGGATTTGATCCTTTCTTCGACGTAAGTTGGGACAATTTACAGTCGCATACAGTCGCAAACGGCAGCGCCTGAGCCGAAAAAACCATGGTGTATTCCATGTACAGACATACCCAGAGAGTAAAAGAATGTCGCCTCAGTTCTTTTAAAGTTTTACATATTTTGAGTATCACACCATTCAACTTCGGAAGTACTGTGGCTCCAGGCATGTGCAGTCTGAAAGATGAGAGAATCATGAGCTGAAGACTCGTCTCCAGCATATTTTGCAACGTCAATGCCTGATGATTTTGAGACATTTGGACTGCGGAAAATGGATTCTTACTTCAAAGTGGAGTGTATGGCCATGACATGCCATGACTTTATCGAGGTTGTATCCCAACTTATGGGGGTTAAATCACCATAGCTGTGCCTAAAAAAGCAGCGTCATGGTGGCAGGACATGCTTCGTTCCGCGTTGCTGACTTTTCTTGCCTGCAGCCTCTTGGTGTGCAATGCTTTGCAGTTGCCCAACTGATCCCCAAGAACATGTGAGGTGTAATCTTTGCCCACGCCAACAGATGCCCACGCCGATCTTTCATCTGGAAAAAAACATGCACCAGATTTTCTGAGAATTGGGTGTTGCTCAAACCCATATGCTCCATGTATGGAATATTTACATATATTTACCAACATTTGCCCTAAAAATCATCAAAATGTAGGTAAATATACCATACATGGAGCATATGGGAAAGGAAGCCGGGCTATCAAAAAAACGTCGCCGATCCGCCGATCTGACGACTGATTTCTTCGAGACCTGAGGTTTGCTTGGAGACCGATGGCTTTTAAAGTCTATGGTGTGGACACTCAAATCATCTCAAATCTCAATGGATTGGATTAGTTGGGAAAATTTTAACCGGAAAGCCCCATGATCTTCAATGGGAAAATAACTCTGGTTTCCTGTAAATTTTCCCTTAAACCAATTCATTGAAAATCAGATTCGAGCGACCGCAAATTTGGATGAATAGATATTGGTTCATCGGGGACGGGAGTCTTGCCTATTTTGGGAACCCTATGAACAAACCGAGGTTTCGAACATGGGAATTTCTGACAAAATGGCGCCACGCATCTGAATCCTTACCTTGGCACAGTGTAGCAGAATCATGTCATCCAGGTATACCTCGGTGCCTCTTTTGAGGCATGTTCATGCATTTCATATCACTAATGCTTCTGCTTACTCAATGTTCTTAAATTATTTTCTGGTTATCCAATTTCATAAACTATATTTACTGTATCATTTATCATTTCCCTATTTTTTGACATATTTTTGCGAGCCTTCACCAACAGTCACCATTATCTCCCACATCGCTCTGCTGTCCGTGCCAGGGTCTGTTAATCCTTATGATCTGCTTGTGGTACCTGGCGAGGCCGAAGCCTGCTCCTACAGCCATAGTGGTGCTCGTTTGGCAGTTTGATAAGGATGTTGATGATGTTGTATGTCCGACTCTATCATGGTTTGGAAGATGGAGGCTTCTTTCCGACTTGGCCGAACAACTGACTTGGCAGGAGTCGATTCAGTTCCCACGGTTACTAGCCTATTGTGTTTGCAGCCAGATCACTACCAGCTTGTGTTGTTCATGGCCGAGTACATGGACCTTGCGTATCCTCCTGAGATTGGAAGGCTTTGCGGTAGAATGTTGGTTGCTTTTTGGGTGATACATGTTTTTTTTTTACATGGCAATGGCAACAACGGAAGACTGAACAGTTCCATTCACCAAGCATTTGTAGTCCTCTTAAGTCTTGGCCAGGTGCCATCACCATTGACTCACCTGGACTTGTGACTTGCTCAGGGATATGGTGACTTGCTCATGATTTGGTGACTTGCATAGCAGCTTTACAGGCTTTACAGGTCCTGTCCTATCCACTGTTCCTATTGAGGCCTGGTGACAATGTGCGTGTCCTAGTTGCGGTCATGATCTACAACTCGGCTTACCTACTCAGACCTACATCTTTGGATCTTTCCCCTCATGCAGAGTTGTAGTGAGTTGTAGTCGTCGTTCTCCATTTGTCAGGTGGTAGCTCTTGCAGTTCTATTGTGGCATGCGTCAAGGCGCAGTCGCCACATGTCGCCACGCCGTTCACACGGCCAACTCTAGGTGATGGCTGACACTCAAAGGGAAATTGGCCCATATTGGCCCAGAGGATTCTTGTAGGCATGGCTGGTGTCCATTCTCCGCTATTGCGATTTTGCTGCGAATTCTTGTGAAGACCATTGAACACACAGACTTGAAACCCAGTCAGAGTTGTCTGTGTCTGAAGTCCTTCGAAAGCACTGTCGGTGCTGGGTACGGTCGGGTACGGTTTATTGTGGATGTCACCCGCCCTCCAGGCACTACTTTCCACAGGTGCCAAATGTCAGGACCACGGAAGTTGCGCACCATGTCCATTGGGATTTCACATGATTTCACCCATCTGCCCTGCCGGATCCGGCTGGTGCTGGTATATTAATGCTAACATGACTGGGGTAAGAAATGATGGGATCCATGGAGCACCATATATAGCAGCACCATGGATCCGTCATGGGATACAATACCTCATAATTGATCTGAGGTACATATACTAATGTTTGTCATCAATGACATTTTTCATCTGAGATTATAATACATGAGAAGTTGTAATATGTTTAAAACATCAATTTAGGATATCCCTGTACAATCCATCCCTTGATCATCTCATCCCCATCTTTGAGGTTTTCTCGATGTTAACCTTTGCAGCTGCTGTGGCGATGGAGGTATCCTGTGAACTGAAGTTACAGGTTGGCAATGATAGAGGCAACATAGAAGTACTACTGCTATCAATGGTATTGCATCAATATGTTTGTGGCTTGAAGATATTCTTTTCGGTGTTATACATTGTTGACGGAATACTGCAGCAGACTATGGGGGTTTCCGGGGTACCTCGAAATCATCCATTTTAATAGGATTTTCAATTATAAACCATCCATTTTGGGGTACCGCCATTTCAGGAAACCCTTGTATTGGAGGACTGAGGCTTTTCTCTTTAAGCAATGCCAAAACCGTCCTGTCTTGATGCCTCCTGAGAGGAGTGCGTGAAAAAAGTAGGACTGCATGAATTCCTTCCCCCACGTCATAACAGGCCCTATGTCCTTCCCTCCCCCTATAAAAACCTGGCATAGTTTTTGCTAGGGGGTATTTATACCCATATGCGAACCATGGTGCTGGTATATTTACCTACAAAACTGCCCGAACAAAATCACCCAGTTTTGTAGGTAAATATACCAGCACCATGGAGCATATGGGATATAGTAAAGCTGAGAAGCTTCCCGATTGTCCAGGTCAATATGGACTCCGAGTGCATTTTCATGTTGCCAAGCATAGGATTCCGAAACTTTACTTGATATTAAAATCAAAACCGTAATTTAGATATATAAATAATTATAAATATAATTATATATATATTATTGTATTTATTATATGATATATATATATATATATGTATTCCATTTCAAGATCGATCGAACTCCTGATGAAAATCTAACTAACATGATAAATTCTAAACCTTAATCAAACCAACAAAAATCGATTTCACAATCGATCAATTTTCTTATGAAACTCTAATCAGGATACAGATGGATACAGTACTGCCAAAAATTGGATTTTCAAAAGAGGGACACTGGTTAAAAAAAAGAACAAACACCCCCTGTGAACTAGTTTTTATTATTAGGGGGTGAAACCCTCACTCAAATTGGACCTTGATTCTTAATTGATTTCTAAAGGGGATCAGTTGAAAATCGAATTGGCACACTTGACATGTCCAAAAATTGGACATGGACCCTAGCTTTAATATGCGGGGTACGTTTAATTTTTAGAGGTAAGGGAGTTGACATATTGGATTGAGGATGTTATCTTGGAGTAATGCTATAATTTCTTAGACTTGACAAAGCTATGTATTCCCGCTCTGAAGAGGGATACTGCAGAGACTCTTTCAAAACTAATTATTTATTTTTCAAGATTTTAAAGGTATTGGTATTGGTATTTCTGATTGAACAGTAATTTCGAAGGCATATATCAAAGGAAATTCTAAAGGTAATGCTATATTTTCATGACAGCACTTTGCTATTTTGAGAGAAGTGCCTCCACCGTTTCAAAGGAATCATTGCAGAAAATCTTAAAGGATCACCGTACTACTGCACAATACTGCACAAGGCATTGGTTGGAGGATTTTCCTCTAAAGATCATGCTATTGTTTTACAAAGATGCCTTGGTGTATGCAACTTATGAACTCAGAACTCGCCGCTGAAGTGCTGATGCTTTGGACCTTGAACTTTTTATATCAGTGTCAAATCAGTGTTTTTTTTTCGAGATTAACGCAGAGACATTGTTGTGTGTTTGTTGTTTTTTCCCGAATGCGTAGCAAGGGTTCCCGTTTCACTCTGGGGGTCTGGGGGTTGGAGTGTGTTCGCTCGACGTTGCGTCCGCGTCCGCAACCGTTCGCAACCGTCCGCAACCGTCCGCAA
>Ga0126342_10020064_pt1 | contig 11277 bp, 8 predicted proteins | sample Cyp1metagenome_FD_92528 | JGI IMG/M metagenome (GOLD analysis project Ga0126342, IMG submission 92528) | Coral microbial communities from Lord Howe Island, Old Settlement Bay, Australia - Cyphastrea 1 metagenome | ecosystem: Host-associated > Invertebrates > Cnidaria > Coral ...
GTGGCAAAGGTGCAAGAAAGACAGGATCCACGGCGTGGCAAAGGTTCAAGAAAGACAGGATCCACACCTCCGGTGGTCCCAGGCGCCGCCCCGGCCTTGGCGAAGGCCAGGGTCGGCGGATTTTGAATAGGTAAATCAACTATTTGTATGGCAATTTTCAATAACCAGAGGGTAAGTTGACTCAGAACACGAGTCTATCTATGCAAGACAAGGATCTATCCGAGAAGTTTGGTCAAGCCGCAACACAGATGGACATCATTTAGCCTCAGTCAGTTTGCCCGCCAGATTTGGGGACGATCCATCTAGAAATGGATCAACCGAGGCCAACCAACTGACGTCCTGGGGGTCACAATTATGGCCTAATTGCCATGTTTGTTATGTGAAACAATTCTGATTATTTGTCACAATTCCAAATGTTATAACATGTTATAACAACATATCACAATTATGGAAGCTTACCAGATTTTGAATGTTATAATTTTGATCACATGATGATCAATTCCATCGTACGAGCGTAGGGTTAGACATGAGAGTGGATCCCAGTGAACCAGTTGACCAGTTCGCTGGTGCATCCAAGGATGCTATCCAAAATCCTAGGCTGTACTAGTATATGGGTTTGTCTGAAAATAGTGTACCCCTACACCCAATGGTTTTGCTGATCATTATCCCTACTAAATGGCTATTTTTTTGGGGGTATACCCCATTTTCAGACATACCCATATATACCCTTTGGTTATGACTAACATAGCCATGGAAAATCACCATTTTTAATAGGTAAACCATCTATTTCTATGGACCATTGTCCATGGCGAACTGTTAAATAACCAGAGGGTATATATATATAGGCAACAAACATGTAGCACGTAGGCTTTGAAGATCCTTGCCGCTTGCCCGTTTTGTGTTTTCATAATTTTCATATTTATTTTTTTCGGATATGTTGAACGAGACTTTCTGGAGTTCTGGAGTTCATGAAACGTAAAGCAAAAAATGCCAAGAATGGGATGCCTTGGATGCCTTGACTTGTCCCCAATGACTTGAATCCTGTGATGATCAAAGGTGACGACCCTGAAATCCTTCATTGGCATGGGCATTTTGAGCCTTGGATTGTCGGTGATGTCGGCTATGGGGTGATCCTCGGCGCCAAGGTCTTGGTGACACCCCTTAAAGATGGCCTATCCAGTCGGGGATTCCCATCGCCCCCAAACGAAACCGGGGTGGATGTAGGGAATGTCCACTTAATTGGGACCATACCATGCGGATGTTAAAAAATTAGGGGGATGGGATGATTCGATGCTTGGAGATGTCATATTGGAAACCGAAAAAAATCAGACACATCTACAATTGATCAGCAATTCCAAAAGATCATGATCCTATCCCATCCCCCTAATATTAAACACCTTATACCCTCTGGTTATGTCAAAATAGCTATTGAAAATGGCCCAGTCGAAATAGTTGATTTACCCATTAAACATGGTGATTTTCCACAGGTATGTAAACGTTTACCAGAGGGTAAATGGTCCCAATTCTTCACTATCAACAGGTTTGAATCATTTAGCACGCCAAGGGATGAAACGTCCACAAGCAAGTCTCCCAGCCACGGGACCTCGACGTGGAGCAATTGCATATACGAAATGGATGGAAATGGGACCATATCCCTCCACGACTACCCTCTGGTAAACTAGCATAGCTATGGAAAATCACCATTGTTTTTGCGAAAATTCACTATAAATGGCAATTTTTCAATAGCTATGTTAGTTTACCAGAGGGTAATATTGTACATTGTAGATTAGGGTACTGGTAGAATATTTATACCTGGAACTATTGTGAACAATCACCATTTTGGTGAGAACAAACCCCAAGGACAAGCTGCTGCGATTATGCATAGTGGGTTGACGTCAATGTTGCAACCCCAATAATCAACAAGACATCAATACCCTCCCGCATGGTAGAATTGGGGGAACCGGGTAAGGTTTGTTATTGAGTGTACTACAGTCTACAGTCCAGATTTCTTCCTAATGCAGCCGACATTCTTTAGAGATCTTGAGCAGATGGGTCAACGGCTTATACTTTAAGTTTATTAATACTATATGGATGCATACCATATATATATAATATACACATATACACATACACTCTCAAACCCGCAGCCGCTTTTTGTCATCACTGGATCAAGCAGAATATGGACGAAATTCGACATGGCATGATTCTGAAGACTGGAGGATACTTCCAAATGAAAGGCCTCAGGTAAAACAGCTCTAGATACAGCCCTTGCTGGTTGGTACCTCCACCTCAAAATAGGCCGTCTTGAAAATAGTAGCTGAGTAGCTTGCGAAAGATCTCCGGGATAGGATTTTCTATTTGTTGGTTGGGAGCTAAAGAGCGGTATCCAAGTGTCCTATTGAATGGGGAGCCAAGGAGCTACTACCCTCTGGTAATTTAACGTAGCTATTGAAAATCACCATTAATAGTGGATTTTCCCATTAAAAATGGTGATTTTCAATAGCTACGTTAAATTACCAGAGGGTAAGTTGATTCTTGACATCAAACTCAACCTGTAGCGCTGCACGCGCGAAAGACGTCCATGGCAAAGTCAGGGACGCACGGATGTGGATGGGGTGATCAGCCCGCCATGGTTTTCGGCATTTTTTTTGTTTCACGTTAAGTTTAGAGGGACTAAATGAGATTTAATGGGATTTATAATTATGATCAGTTTCTGATTCATCGAACGATGTGACAATTACGATGAATTTGATGCGGATTTTTGTGTCTGTCTTGGGCAGTCCACACTGGGGTCGATGGACTGGCATGTTTGTTTGGTGGGTGTTGCATGTTGTGAACAAATGGAGGTTTTCTAAGTCATGGGGGTACCCGCCCCAGTCAAAATTCGGCCAGTTACCCTCTGGTAAACTAACATAACTATGGAAAATCACCATTTTCAATGGGAACATCCACTATAAATGGTCATTTTCAATAGCTATTTTGACATAACCAGAGGGTAAGTATTGAAGCCATAGTTTCTTAAACCCCCAAATATGTTTCGCCTCCATCAACGGATTTCAATAAACTGCGCCAAATCCAAGGAGGCTGGAAGATCCTCCAATGATATCCAGTGGTGTAGCCTACCCAATTGCATACATATCTATATTATTACTATTTATTACTATTTATTATATACTATTTATTACTATTTACTACTATATATATATCTATGATGGATTTCCCAGTTATACTTCATTCCGTATAAAAGGATCAACGGCTCCTGCACCACCAACGGCTCATCCGCGGTCCATGCTTGCCGCTGGGAATCTTGGGGATAAAGTGGGAATTATGTTGATTCAGAATCTGTTGATGTTTATGTTCCAAAGTTGCTATATGAATATATGATGATATATGTATAGATGTAAACACAGCTCGTGAAAACATGGTCTTCGAACTCATTTTCACTGGCACTTTTAGAAACACAACTCAAATAGCAAACTTCATCCAGCAGTAACACCAGAAGAAAACGCGGATTTGTTTCATCTTTTTTTCAGCCCTGGGCCCCGCAGTGTGTTTGTTTTTTGGTGCCATGCCGGCGATCTCGAGTTTGTTCAGCCGCAAGGGCAAGAAGGGCAAGAAGGCGCCATGGCCGGTGGATTCGTTGAGTATCGCCATGGAAAAACTGGGTAGAATCCCATGGACAAATCCATATTTTTCCACATGAGTGCTCAAAACCACGCCCTTTCATGAAATGCTGGTTGGTTAAGGACGGGATTCCTATATTTCATAGTGATAATCCCCAAGAAATACTGGATAGTATCCCGGAAATCATAAAGCGACATGGAAAACTAGCAGCTGCTCAAATGGTTAGAAGCTCTCCAGAATGGTTTTGTCTAGTTGCTGGTATCCTTATGATCTTCCAACCTGTCGATCCTGTCGCCCTTGATGGCTCCGTACCAACATTGGGTATCTCACAGTGATAGGGATGCAGACGTTTACCCAGAGCTAGATGGGTCTTGCAGCATGTAAAAACACAGATTTCACACATATTTTTCCATCACATTTTTCATTACATGTTCTCATTAATATCTTCTCATCATGGTGGTGGCCGCCTGTAAGAAATTCGCATCTCAATGGCTGGCATCTCAAGCATCTCAAGCATCCCCAGTACAGTCCTTCAAGGTGAGGCCGCCCCCGGAAGTTGTTGCTTCACAAATCCATTTTTCATATCATGTTATATCTTAAGTTATATCCCCCAAACCCCAGCCCAAAGGTTAACCTTAAGTTATGTGCGTGTGAACTTAGCGAAACACCGGGGACCTCACCTTGTTTAGGCTTCTTCAGCACTCTGACTTTGGTCGCCCTGGTGGTCTGGAATGTTTTCATACCCCTGGCCATAGAAAGTTACGGACACGTGCACATTTTAGGGGGACACGAATCATCGAACTAACATCTTGGAACCATTTTTTGGTGGGGGTTACTATAATTTGCGTGGGTTGATGTCACGAAGTAACTCCAGCTTTTCAACGATTCTTCGGGTGGCAACGTCTCAGCGTGGCCACGTAGGTTGAAGAGCCTCAGTACGAGGCCGGAAGGGTGTGAGGAAAGGATAACCTCAATCCACCGGGGAATCGACATGAAATTGCCATTGGGAATACCCCATTGACTTTTCCCAGAATTGGTTCCACTGGTTAATCATCATTTTTGAAATTGAGATTTTATGGGATTTTATGGGAATCCTCATTTTTTGAGACAAACCCCTCAAAGCCAAAGATAGGAGATCTGGATAGATCTGGTATCCGATTGTCGGCAGGAGGAGTGACGAATATGAAGGTCCATGGATTTCCATAACGGGTCGGAAGTGGGTCCCCGAAAATGCCATGGGGTTGCTCCTGCAAACCGACATCTGCACCGGAAAAAGGTGTTCAAAAGCGACGTTACCCAACTTTTACATAAGATAAACCATATAAACCGCCATATTCAGTGGAGAAGTACCCTCTGGTAAACTAACATAACTATGGAAAATCACAATTTTTAATGGGAAAACTCACTATAAATGACCATTTTCAATAGCTATGTTAAATTACCGGAGGGTAAAGATTTTCGATGATTTTCGCATATTTTCACCCAAAGTTACCAAGCCCCTGCAGTGCCGTTTTCCGGCTGAACTGACTTTGGCCCCTGACTGGGCTTGGGAGTGAGGGACCCAGGAATCGTAGCTAATAAACAATACAAGGTGGTGCTCCCCCGGTGATGGTTGTTGGTTTATGATTAACCACTTTTTAACTATTCTAACTATAGATGTACCACAAAACTCTAGTTATATTAGTGAAATCAACTAACTTCACCAACTCTGGCGCTCCCGGTTCAGGCCCTGCCGCCACCCCCCGCGGACCCCCCCGCTGCACCCGCCGCGCCCGCGGCGCCTGCGCCCGCGGCGCCCGCCGCGCCCGCGACCCTGGCGCCGCCCGTGCCGGCGGGCACTGGGGCACCGTCGGGTGCACCATCGGACCGAACGGAGCCGATGGCGGAGGTGCATGGAAACACGTAGATTTTGAGATGGGATTCACTACAGCAGATGTCAAGGTTTAATGGGTTTCAATATGATTTACTGGTGATTTGATGGGATTAAATGGTGATTTAATGGTGATATCATGGGATTTCATGCTGATTTTTCATGGAATGGAATGGGATATAGTGTTCATAACCCTGTTTGTTGATTACTATATGGTGGTTTCTTAAGTCATGGTGGATCCCCAAGTCACCGTGGGTTTCAATACCAAGTCATGGTCATGACTTGGATGATTGGGGGCAGCCCCATGACTTAGGAAACCTCCAGATGGGATGAACATGGATTAACCAACCAAAACAAGGATTCACAGTATAGGATTTATATGGATTTATAGCTACCACGATTGAGATTCTGGTGGATTTCACAGAAATCAGGGTTCTCCAAGCTACTAGAGGCAAAATGATAGCCACTTTTTTTGGGGAAATAGGGAAATTGGTGAGTTTACATTGTTTACCCAATTCCCCTACAGGGTTGATGATTTAGAGTGAATTGGTGATGGTTTTTGAAACGGGTGGGCGCCACAGTGATTGATTGCCATAATTTGACATACGCGACTTGGTCATTTAACAATATATACGTACAGTGTTTAAGATAGCTATGGGAAAACCACAGTTTTAATATTTTAAATCATGGTAAATCATCTGTATCTTCATCTGTGGGCTTCCATGTTAGTTTACCGGAGGGTATGTAGTTGAAATTATCAAGCAGTTGAGGCTATGACTCTGACCTACAACTGGTGGAATGAACTACCGCTGTACAAGGATGAACAACAAAGAAACATGTCAATGTGTTTGTACTATGTTTTAAATTTGTACACTATATATATATAACTATGTATAATGCTATATATATATTAACCTTTGTACATTGCATGGTATACGGGAATTGGACGTGCAAAACTGTGCACACCAGTCACAACACACAGGGGATTTCACCGAATCGAAGATTCGAAATTCTTGCGGGGAAAAAAATCAATTGAGCAAAGAAATAGTAAACTCGCCAATGTCCCCAAAAAAGTGTCTATCATTTACCTTATAGTTTGAATTGATGACCGGTGGGTCTCCACCCTTGACGTCTTCGCGTCTTCGCTCGGGAATATCCACCTGGCTCATCCCAGCCTGCGGTACGCGTTTTTTTTGTAGGGCAAGTAGGATTTGTCCAGTTATAACTGGGGTGAACACCTCAAGTAGAATTGTTTGATCTTCAGAAAAAAAGTCTTTCGAATGTCAGCTTACTCGAACAGATGCCGTGCCAAGTAAGGAAAATCAAGAACGGAGAGCCGGAATGATGATTTATGGTAGGGGTAACTATCCCAAAGTGGCCGAACTTTTGTATAAGCTTCGTGAATTGCCATAATTTTTGCGGATGATTGAATCATTTCACATATTTTGCTCAGACATACAATCTGGTACCATCTGGTTATTTAACATAGCCATGGAAAATCACCATTTTCAATAGGTAAACCATCTATAAATGGGCCATGGCTTCCATGGCTATGTTGAATAACCAGAGGGTAATCAAACATTAAATCTGGACAATCCACCACGAAGAGATTTTCTGAAACACAGATTTCCTCCATCTTGATCCGTCAGCCACCCAGCCAGATGTGTGAACGAGCCAACCGCTTGGAATTTACGAAAAATCAATCGTTCTAAGCAATTATGAACCATCATCAGCCATCCATTCACCATCCACTCACCATCCATTCACCATCCATTCACCATCATCAAGCAGTATCAACCAGTACTAACCAGTACTAACCAGTATGAAACATCACGAAACCAGCCAACCAGTGCTGTTTCCACCAGGTGCTACCGAATCCCAGTGTGGACTCTGAGAAGTCAGGGAAGGACGTGGAACTGGGCGAGAACAAGGTGCCGGTGTCGACTTGGGGCCGTGGTGAAGGAGGATTTTTCGGACAGAATTGGCAGGTACTATAGTATAGTATAGTACAGTATAGTATAGTATAGTATAGTACAGTACAGTATAGTATAGTATAATATAGTATAGTACAGTATAGTATAGTACAGTATAGTATAGTACAGTACAGTATAGTATAGTACAGTACAGTACAGTATAGTATAGTATAGTATAGTAATAGGTAGTGCTAATGGTAATAGGTATAATTATAAATTATAGTGAATGGAGATATATTGGAGATATCCCCTTTGGGGATGGTAATGAATCCCCATAACATGGGGTGACGACTTGGGGATGATTTGTCATTGGGTTTCCCACATTCGGACAATTAATGGAGGTATAATGGAGATATAACAGGGACCGGGATATAAATGGATATATGACATATATACATATATACATAATATATATACATATATACATGGATATGGGAATAGAATGCCATCCCCATTTTTAACAAAATCTGAAACACCGCCCAGAAACCCTGGTGGAGAGGATGAAACTGGATGAAACTGGATGAAACCACAAACAATTGGACCATAGGCCATGGGGATGTTTAATCTAAAGGGGATGGAATAGGGATATATAAATCAACACTACTCGTATGATGAAATAGGAATTTGAAACAACCAAATCGGGGATGCACACCCGACCACAAGGGTCTAAAATGCTGGTTACGCTGGTCCAGATAGGACGTGGACCAGCAGGTTGATGCTGTTGAAAGCTGTGGGAAGGCCATAACTACAGATCATATATCACTGGGTAGATTTCTCCCAACCGAACCAGCTAAACCGTTATAACGTCCTCATATGTTGCGGCAAGCTGCTGGGCAATCCCTGTTTGCTAGACATGGAGGGTAGAGTAACCATCTGAAAAATTGAGCATATCAACCAATGGTTGTGCATGGTCAATAACAATGGTCATAATCTAAGGTTACAATGGTAAAACATCCATCAATAGTTATGGTTATAATATACAGTTGACATTGTCAATTATCATTAATAACAATGGATAACTACCAACCATGGTTATAGTTCTAATCCATTATATATATATATATATATATATCATATATATATATATATCAAATATATATATATATATATATACATTGGTGATGGATGATTATTAACTGATATATCAATCACTTTATTTGCCATTGTTAAGTGATATAGAAACCACTGATGGATGATTTACCACGGCTCAACGCTTCCCCGGCCTGACCAGCACCATTTTTGCTATATTTAGCTGGTGATTTAACGTAGCTATAGACAATCACCATGCTATTAAGAGGTGTCAACCATCTATTTCTACGGAGCATTCTCCATGGCTATGTGAGTCATAACCAGATGGTATTTATCCATATTCATCCATATTTCAATTTAGAAGACAGTGCATATCTCGCAGCTTTGATCGACATTTCTTTGCTGTTTGCTGAAGTATTTGGACATTTGGAACGTGTGCGCCCCCAAAAAATACTGTAGCAAGCTGACACTGATCTCACCATCAATGATGCTTAGTAGGGACGATGATGCTTAGTAGGGACGATAATCCCAAAAATGACGATTTATGAGTATTTAGGAATTATTGCAATGGTAGTTTGCCAGAAAAATCATCAAGTCATTTCTTGGAAAACTATTCCAATAGATTGGAGTAAAAATGGATTCCATTCCAATTATTCCAATATTCCAATCATCAATATTCCAATATTCCATTGCAGTTCGTCGTTTATGGAACACCATTTTGTACGAGGTGAATCATCTATAAGTGGATCTTTTTCCATAGCATAGCTTTGTGCAAGGTGGAGAGATCACTGTCACCCAAGAAAGCAGAGGACCGGAATGGACGGCGTGACGGGTGTCACAAGAGACTGGTTGGTTGTTTGTTTGGGGCATCCTTGAAACACTGGTTGGTGGTTTGGAACGTGGCTTTTATTTCCCCATATATTGGGAATAAACAAATCACCCAACTGACGAACTCATTTTTTTTCAGAGGGGTGGCGAAAAACCACCAACCAGTGAAACATCTAAGCAATTGGAAAACGTTTTTTTTTTCTCCCGACAAAGTTAGCTATTGAAAATGGCCCAGTCGAAATAGTTGATTTACCAATTTTTAGAAAATTGTGCTTTTCCAGTTCGTTATGTGGCTGTTTACCAGGCCGGGTACATTGGGATACTACCCAAAGACATCTAAAAAAATACCGTGGATGGCAGTCAGTCGCTGGTTCATCCCATGTTATGGGCCATATGGGATGATGAGTTTTACGTTTGGAAATGCTCGTTTTTACAGGTGATTTTTCCGTTGTGTTTTGTCAATTTACTGACTGGCATTCCACTAAAATGGCCATCTTAATAAGGAAAATCCCTTTCGAAACCAAGGATTTTTTGGGGTACAGATAAATCCAAATAGCATTGTGATCAATATCCAACAATGGGGTGAATCATGTTCTAAACGATTAAGGAGGAACATACAATATTTTCAGATAAACCCACTTCTTGTTGGATTTTGATCACATTGGTCATTTTCCCTATTGATGAAAGCTGGATTTTACATCTCGTTTTGCCAATTTGCTGGAGGGTACTTGTACTAACTGGGGTGAACCATCTCAAGTTTTGCCATCAATAGGAATTTCAGGATCCCAAAATGGAGGTACCTACCATATATAAGGCCTATTTTCAGGCCTCAATTTCAGGGAATATCACCACAAAATATGGCCAGAAATATGGTACTAACGTACCTCCATCAATTGGATCCTGGAGATCTCCCATTATTAACCATCATTAACCATACAATAAATAATAACCTTTAGCATTAACCATATATTAACAGTATATTACCAACCAATGGTAGGTTTTCCCATATCTGACAAACATGTCCTATACAATTCAGGTGCATGGGGAAATCAGTGGGGAATTTTCCGGGATTTTGGGGTACCCCATTCTACACAGGCGGCAACCTTTACAGTACAGGACTAAGACAGGCCATAGATTTCATCAGTGTTGAAGACCTTTCGGCTACACTCTTTTCGTGGTGCGTGTGTAAATTTCGACCAATGTCCGGTGCGCAATATGGCTACTTGGACCCACGATCTGCTGACAAAGCTGCAGTAGATGAAACTGAGAAGATCGAGCTTCAGGTGCTGTGCTTGACTGGGGAAGGAGTGACACTGACCGTCAGTCGCTCCATGCTTGGGTATGACCTGCGCAGGTTGGTGTCAAAGAATCTTTCATGCAAGGCAGGCGCAAAGCTCGTTGTGCATAGTGTGAATAGAAAACTGACACTGGATGAGAACTTGGAAGACCAAGGGATTGTTGGAAAAAACGCAATGCTGTCCTGCACTTACATACCAGCTGATGTGTATACAGCATGGCGTTATTCCTGTGAGCTCCCAAATTGTGACAGAGAGTTTGCACTAGAAGGTGTTACACATCTTGAAGGAGCAACGCATGGAGAATATTTACACCATCTCCCCTGCAGCCTTGCAAGCATGACTTTTGGCGCTAGGTTCAACCAAAGCCTGGAGCGGGTGCCCTTGCCATCGAGTCTTCAAAGCTTGAGTTTTGGCGAGTACTTCAACCAAAGCCTGGAGCGGGTGACCTTGCCATCGAGTCTTCAAAGCTTGAGTTTTGGCGACTGGTTCGACCAAAGCCTGGAGCGGGTGACCTTGCCATCGAGTCTTCTAAGCTTGACTTTTGGCGAGTGGTTCAACCAAAGCCTGGAGCGGGTAACCTTGCCATCGAGTCTTCAAAGCTTGAGTTTTGGCTACTGGTTCGACCAAAGCATGGAGCGGGTGACCTTGCCATCGA
>Ga0126342_10020065_pt1 | contig 11276 bp, 14 predicted proteins | sample Cyp1metagenome_FD_92528 | JGI IMG/M metagenome (GOLD analysis project Ga0126342, IMG submission 92528) | Coral microbial communities from Lord Howe Island, Old Settlement Bay, Australia - Cyphastrea 1 metagenome | ecosystem: Host-associated > Invertebrates > Cnidaria > Coral ...
AGCAGACCCTAAGGATCCCCTAAAATGGCCTGAGTTACCACCAATATGATTGTGCTTTTTTGGTATGTGGTTTATGAAGGGGGGGCAGTTTTGAACTGTTAGTGGGCGGGGGCAGACCTCAACATATGCATTTGGCAACAACACATGAAGAGTCATGAAGGTTTCTCAAACTCAGCAGAACATCTTCTCGTTGGAGGGATAGATCCCCCTCTTGGGACTCTTGGGTTGCATTTTCTTGACTGTCAAAAACGCCATGCCAAGACATGCCAAGACCATCGCGGCGCCATCGCGATAGAAATGATAAAATCGTCCCATATTCAGTAGCACACCCAATTCCAAACACACCACTTGGAGAATGTTTATTTTTTGGTTCACCTCATTAGCCCACAGATTGAGCGCTCACTGTAGGTATTGAGCGCCTACATAGAGATTTTGCCTAGCAATGCTTGGCATTGAAGCATGTTGAAGCATCTACTGTAAGAAAACACAGGTCAACAATTCTGAGCCACAGCCATAAAGACAAGATATATAACTTATATAACCCAGTGGGCAGAGGAAATCAACTCCTACCTCTGTGGGATCCTTCCCTTCTTGAATGGTTTTGCTCAGTGTTTTGGGACCAAGAATTCATCTTGACATATTTTGTGAACAACAAATACGAAGCTTGAGCTGATGACCCACTTCATGACCAATATGAACAACACCACTACTTGGGGGTGCAGTCGTTAAAGAAATGCATGTGCGCAAACTATGGATTCTCAACCCCCATATTCCAACTTTGGGGGCCCCTATAAGTATGATGAAGCACGGTTGTAGAACTCCACCCCTCCCCACCTTTGGTGCCGGTGGCCCAACGATTCCACTTCAAATCCCATCGTCCCGACGACGGCGTGCCTTCTTGGGGGGCTGTCCGGCAGCGGCACCACCAAACATCGCTGCAAAAGGATCTGGGCGACGAGCGAAACGGATGAATTTTTCGGCCAAACTCAGTAGCTCAAAGGTTTGAGGTATGAAACCCGAGCATTCACAATATCATGTACCTAATTTGCCATTTTTTTGCTGTAGATGTGATTTGCATATCACAGCGTCGCTCAGTCCCCCAGAGCGTAGTCATGGTGCCCTATAAGGCTCTAAGGACTGGCCAACAAACCACCGCCCGGCGGGTGCTATTTTTCATCCTTGCCGCCGGCCACATCAATGCACTTCCAGGACACCTCGTACGCTGCGTATAGAGGTGGTGAAAAAAGGTGAACACGTTCTGTTGGCTGCTTCAAAAACCGAGAATGACCCAGACTGCCATGCTCCAACCTTTTTTTGCTGTCCTACCTGATCTGCTCATGGCAGTCAAGTCACCGATTGCTTGAGGATCTTAATAAATCGAGATGCAGCAATTCATCTTACCAAAATACTCGATCCAATGCAAATACCAGTTTGGTGGGGCGCAGTGTTTTCTAAGTGGTTCCCGGATGTATTTTTGAGTTGACGCTCAGCGTCGGCTCCGCCGGAAAAATTACTCGACCCTCCATTTCATTGCAGTGTGGGCTAGAAAGCTATAGAATGAAGACCTGCTTCAGAAATATATTCCTTAGGTTGTTTGGAACACATTTGTTGGAAATAGATGGTTTTTGGGGGAGCAAGTGAGTTCCCGAAAGCTCCTGCGAAGGGTTTTTCCTAACGAACTGCTGCCAATTTCAACTTGTTACTTCGTGTAAGGGCGCTTCTGTGCAAAGACTTTCTGTGTAAAAGTTTTTGTGTGTAAAAGTGTCTGTGTAAAAACCTCTCTGTGTAAAGGCTTCTTTGTGCAAAAGCTTCCTTCTGTGTGTAAAAGTTTCTCTGTGTGAAAGCGCGTGTGTGTAAAGATTTCTGTGTGTGTACAAGTTTCCGTGTGTAAAAACTCTCTGTGTAAAGGCTTCTCTGTGTAAAAGTTTCTGTGTGTAAACGCGTCTGTGTGTTAAAGCTCTCTGTGTAACAGTTTCTGTGTGTGAAAGTTCCAAGCCATCCGTGCGCAAAAACTCCTTAGAGTAAAGACTTCTCTGTGTAAAAGTTTCTGTGTGTAAAAAGTTCCTCTGTGTAAAGGTTTCTCTGTGTAAAAGCCCTTGTGTGTGTGTAAAAGCTTGATGTGTGTAAACGCTTTTGTGTGTAAAAGTTCCTCTGTGTAAAGGTTTCTCTGTGTAAAAGCTTCTGTGTGCAAACGCGTCTGTGGGTAAAAAACCCTCTGTGTAAAGATTTCTGCTTCGTGTAAAAACTTCTGTGTGTAAAAGTTGCTAGACGTTTGTATGCAAAAGCTCCGTAGAGTAAAGACTTCTCTGTGGAAAACCTTCTGCATGTAAAAAACTCCTTTGTGTAAAGACTTCTCTGCGTAAAAGCCCCTGTGTGTAAAAGCTTCTGTACGTCTCCTCCCTCCAGCTTTCTTTCGGGTCACGCTGTGGTCCAGTTTCAATCTGCAATGTTGTTTCTTGTGGAAGAATGCAAGGAACATGTGAAAGCATCGCGCGTTTAAGAATTTTAATTGAACATAAACAGCACACAAAGTGCCGTAATTTACAGCATTTTGTGCTGTCAGATGGCAAGAACCCGCGTAAATACCACAGCTTTAGTCCTCGAAAGTGGCTAAAACACTGTTATTTACAGGGTTTCGTTCACGTCACGATATTCGATTTTTTGAAAAACGGGTAAATACCAGCGTTTTTCGCGTTCATCAAGACAAAAAAAAACGGTTCAAAAGGTGCAAAACATGCTGTAATTTACAAGGGGTTGGCGCCGTCACGGGCAAAAAACTGCGTAAATACCAGCGGTCCGGCATCCAAAAGTGGCCAAAACACCGCTATTTACAGTGTTTCGTGCCGTCGACGTTTTCTTGAAATTGCAAAAACCGTGTAAACACCACCATTTTTTGCGAAAATGCTGTAATTTACAATGTTTTTTGTTTTGCTTTCAAAAACACTGGTATTTGCAGTGTTTTGTGAAGTATGGGTATTTACAGCATTTTCTGTGGCTCCTGCAAAAGACATTAAAACGCAAAAATGCTGTAATTTACAACATTTTGTTAATTTCGAAAAGCTGAAAATCGTCCGAAAAATGTGTCAAAACGGCATTTTTTCCGATTTTAGGTACCCTCGAAATGGGGGGGGATTATGCTCTTGGAGACGCTTATGAGCGACCCGGATTCCGTCCAAAAAGCTCTCCCCCAGCAGAGTCTAGTGTGGAGCCGGCGGAGCCGAATTTAACAGTAATTCATTGGAAAACCTGGAGGTTTCCTACACGCTTTGATATCCTAGAATCGGCATCGGCCCGGTGCTGGATCCCACTGGTGCCCAGCAAGTACCTAGACAGAGCCATTTCATGCCATTTCCATATCTGTGAAAACCATTGAAAACCCATGCCCGTGGATCATACTTAGATGAGCCATAGCATTACTTCACTGCTTAGTCATGCTTAGTCACTGGCTTTAAACTGTCAAACATCGCCTGTTATGAGCCAGTTACCATCAGGTGGTTGGCCTCATACATCCCATTTAAAAAAAAAAACTCGTTAGTCGTAAACTACCCATCCAGCTGGTTCACCCAGAAAACATGCATATACACAGCACATACACACACACGCACACAGATATATAATATATATATATATATATATATATATAGTATATATAATATATATACATACACATCACGGACCATATCACATATTGTGATGGTCAAATCCATACAATCACCCTGTTGGTCGGTTAAACTATGTTCGATCCCCATTCTTGATGCTTAGTGCACATTTGTTCATTGCATATCACTTCACTTTCACTTTCAATGCTCTTAAAGGTCCTTGCCTTTGCTGCAGCTTGCAAAATTCTCGAATTTGTACAAAAATCCTACCTAGGTCCCTTGGTAATCTGGCATCCATGTGTCTCTGTGCACGACTGAGCTAGCCTTTGCTGCTCCATGGATCCATTTCAACAGGCCCGTAGGTAGTTGGTCCAGGATTCGCACCTCCCGCTTCTTGTCAGCAGTGCTGATGGCCTGGACAATGGAAAAAGCCAAACCCTTACAAAATCTAGGAGGGTACTCCTTGTGCTTCGCCGTGTTGAATTTGCCCGAATGGTCGCGACCAATTGCGACTTCGGTTGGCCTGGAAGCATCTGGGTCGGCATGGCTGTATAGATGTTTTTTGAAGTCTGGCATTTGATAGTGCATCAATCCAGTGGGTTTGACAACTGTCGCACCCCAATGGAATTGGCTCACATGGGTCAATTTTGCGTCAGGGTGGTGCAAAAGGACTTCAAGGATGGCACTTGACCAAATGCTTGGACGTTCTGGGTCATGTGGTTTGGCTGGATGTTCGGATACCAGGAAACCGCCTGACTGCATGTGGTGGCTCAACACTAGGGCACCTTGTTGAAAGAAATTCCCTCCTAAATGACATTGCCGGAGCTCACGGGGTGTGAGGCCCTCAAGCCCGAAGAGTCGGTGCGCAGACCTCAACGGTCTGGGCCAGCGAGCTCCGCTGGGCAAGTCATCAGGGATGGTAAATCTGGCTTCGCTGAAAGTCTCGCACGGAGACCCCAGCAGGGTCGCCGCCACTGCTCCAGCTGAGTAGATCTGGGTCAAAACTTGCCAGGATTCCGCTTCCAACGCAAGGTTGCCAAAGTCTGTCGACACTGCTGTGTCAAGGGACAACACCAACAGCTTCAGGTTGCGTTCAGCACTGAACTCATGCAAGAACGCATGTACATCATGCAATCTTCTCCTCCCGCTGAACAAGTGCACCACAATGAAAACTTCATCTCCATCAGGCAGACGGATCTTGGGGCAAAATTGAGGAGCAGGAAGGTCAAGAAATTGCATCTTCCGGATTCGTTGCTGCCAATCTGACTGTTCTGCAAAGGGCCGCGGCACAGACTGAATGACACGACTGTTCACCTTGGGGTGTTTGGTTGTGCCCGCTGGCTTGATTGGTCGGTGTGCACAAGGCTCAACCGGGTCACAATGGCGTAGGCGGTGTTCTAAATGCGCCTTACGTGCCAGCAGACGGTACCGTTCAAGCTGTGAGGCGAAGTCTGCAAAGATTTGGTCAATGTCAATCTCAGCAACGCCATCTTCCAACGAGTCAGAAAGATCAGGCAGCCAGTGCTCGCCCCAAAGAAGAAAAACCATCTCAAGCCAAGGGTCTAAGTCAAGGTCCGAGGCAAAGCATCGCTTGCACAAGACCTCAACCCATGCATCCGGCAGGAAAGCCTTCTCATCATCTGAGGGCCCTTGTGGATAGTAATCATGAAACCATTTCATGGTGACTTGGGTGAGCTCTTCTCCGATCAATTCCCCTTCATGAGCAGGGTCAGGTGGCTGGTGATGGATAAGGAGCTTCTCCTTACATTCTTCCAGTTCCTGCTGTGTACGGGCTCTTCGGATCTCCTGGGTCGTGATGGGGCAAACCATGGGCCCTTCAGTTTGCAAACATTCACGCCGATGCAAGCCAGCAAACGCTGAAGACGCTCCAGGGTCGTCGCGGGAATATGTCACTTGTCTGTCTTGTGCTTGCAAGGCATGAAAGCATGGATTATATCCAAGTGCCTTGGGAATGTAGGCCAGGTGCTGCTGTAGCCTCTGGGTCGACCAGAGGAACTTCCCGCAGTGCAGGCACGTACAACCTTGCAAAAACTGTCGTTCGGCGGAAAACAATCCATGCGCTTTGCGCTGATGTGCCAACAACCCCCGCTTCGTGGTGAATGAAAGGCCGCAGAAACACTCGTGGCTCTCTTCCCACTCATTGAGTTCATCCAGGGGTGAGTCAAAGGTGGCTCCGGCCAACTTGAGGTTTTGAAAGACACCAGCATGCAAAAACTTGGCATCTGCAATGATAGCATTCTGTGCCAAATGCAAGTTCCAAGTACGCTTGACAGCACGAATCCAAGTGGTTGGGGAATCATGCCACCAGTCAAATAGTGCTGTCATATCGGTACTCCAATCAGAAGGCAGGCAGTTTGGATTCACTTGTTCCATCCATTCCAGGTCAGCCTTCAACCCATGGAGCCATGAATTGTTGCAACGATCAAATTCTTGATGGATCAGGTGGTGCAAAAATGGTGGCCCAGTGCGAAAGAGGCGCTGCGCATATAACAACCGCTCAATTGCCAAACGCGATCGGACATCAGCAGTTTGGGCCAACACAAAAACACGCTCGGCCGACAAGTGATTCTGTCCAAGGCGCAAAACTCGCTTCAGCATGCCTACCAGAGCATTCTGCACATATTGCAGGTGTTTAGGATTTGGGGCGATCCAAGCGCCAAGTCCAAAGTAAAGCTTTGTGGCGACAAGTGACTGAAAGAGTTGCAGCCGCAATCGACGCGGCAAATGTTTGTTTGTCAAGACAGGCTTGGCTAATTGAGCGAATGCTGCTTTGGCAATGCCCACGCGCGATTTCAGCTCACAATGCAAGTCATGTTTTGAGGCGAACAGTGTGCCTAAGTGTCTATAAACTGACACAAAGTGCAGCCATTCAGACGTGCCATCGTCAAATTGGCAGGTCACTCCTGGGTGCGAGTGCAGTTGGTATTGCTTGCGGAGCTCGCTGGCCTGTGCTCCTTTCAAGGTTAAAACTGCACTGGTCTTACCCTTCGAGAAATTGAGGGTAAACCCAAGGGACTTCAGGATGCCCCGTACTTGCTGTAAGGTTTTCTGCAAGAGTGGGATGATTTCATCAGCTCTGCGTGCTGCCAGTGGGATCGCTATATCATCTGCCCAGAGAATCGAAGGTACTTCCACATGGAGTTCATTGAGCAACTGGACAAAATCATGTTGTGTCTGGATCCAGGCATCAATTTCTTGTGCAACTCTGGCCATTAAGGCGTGAAAGATGATATCTGCTAAAGGGCTGCCTGGGCGCGTGCCCCGATGTGTGCAAAGGAGCCATCTTTCATGAATGGTGCACCAGGTGCTCAAATGAATGTCCCTCAAGAGGCGGACAATGGGTTCAGCCAAGCCTATATCAGCCAAAATGCCAAGCAGCTTAGCATATTGACGGAAGTGTGCTGGCGAATGGCCTGACTGTTGCAGAACTTCTAGAACTGGTTCAAGATTACTGCCCTCATAGGCACCAACAACACATTCACGTATGAGGTGATGAAAGGCACTGGCAAGGTCCAGGAACAGGATGGCGCAGCTGAGTCAAGCAGCATCACAAATGTGGCCAAAGGTACGAATGGCTTGCGAGCCATAAATGACCTGCTGTCCTGGAAATCCCCCAAGCTGGCCTGGTGCACGGGCTGGTTCCAATTTTTCCATGATTTGTGTGCGGAGAATTGCGTGTGTGCGTTTTTCAGCACTTGGAAGCAAAAGAATGCCTCGGAACTGCTTGGCAGTGGTGGGGTGCAGTGTCTTCGGAATCAAAGCCACAGGTCCTCCCTTATCTTGAATTGGCTCACATTGCCATACATACTCTTTTATGGCAAGGTCGTGATACATTTTTGCCAATTGCGCTGGTGCTGAGTGGAACAGATCAGATGCATTGCATATTACCAAAAAAAAAACTACTGGTTGGTGGTTTTAACCCATCCAGAGAAATTTTATATAGTCATCTCAACCAATCATCCCCAGTATGTCCAAGTACATTTGAAAAACACTGAAAAACAATAACGAAAAACAATAACTCCATATATTTGAAGCCCCCAGACTCAAAATCCCCAAGGTTTCGGCATTTCTCCAAGGCACGCTCCCCCAGGTTGCTCGCCACCAGCTTTCCATAGCGCTGCAGCTGCAGAAAGAATTCCCGCAGAGCGATGGCAGATCCCACCACCGCCACCAGCCTTGCCAAGGCCTCATCTCTTGGGGTGAAAATGCACGGTTTTGACCGGTAGAAACCAAAAAGAATTGGGGCTTTAAGCAGAAACAATAGGGAGTTATAGGAATATAATGGGATTTATTGGGATTTATCCTCTGGTAATCAAACATAGCTATGGAGAATCTCCATTCCTAATGGGTAAAATCGTCGAACTAAACTGTGAAATTACCCCATGCTAGGGTCAACTCTTTGGCCCAGCGATTTGCGATGTAACCAATTTGGAACTCTGATATAGCAAGCCCAACACGAAATGTACGAATATTTACCTCTATTGTAGTGGGATTTCACGGGTCTATCTTTTTATGGGCTAGCTATAGCTACTATAACGTGGCACTTACAGTAGCTATGTGGGATTTACAGAAAGACATCCCCATTTACAAAGGCTTACCCAGAAATTTGGGACCAATGGGCCCGCAATTGGCTGGTCCATTTCAGTATTCCTTCCCCCTGATGCCAAATACTTCCACAATCTTCCACAGAAACCCTGACTTGGTTCTGGATCGAATAATTTCGGCATTCAGTTACAGCAGAAAAAAGGAGGAAGTAAATGGCGGAACAGATTGTTCAACCAGGTCTCCATCGCCATTTGCATTCCCCTCCTGTAAGGAACGTGGCCAAGGAAGATCCTCCCCATATATATATATAGTTCGATGATTTTACCAGCTACAAACCTCCATTTAGTTTGGGGACTTTTCAGCCAGCCACAATGACACCGGAGGGTCACTGAAACCATCCAACTTTGAAAGGCCTGCAGGTGCTTGTTCACCTTCCGGGCCCTCCGGTCATTTCACTAAATTTGCTGTGGAAATGTCCCGTTTGCAGATGATTTACCCATTGAAAATTGTGAATTTCTATGGCTATGTTAAATTACCAGAGGGTATCAAATATCAGAGGTGTGGGAAATGCGCCCCCCCCATGACATCCTGCATTGCGCTCAGCAGACCAAGACATGTCCAAAAACTGTCGCGAGAAAAAGTGACTGTGCCTTTTCAACTGGGTGTGGGGTATATAAAAGTCAGGATTGACCGAAACACATTTGATCAATACAAATGGCCAAGAACCATCAATAACCAAACTTCTGAACGTCAATCTTGAAGACCCAAGAAAGGTAAATGTTCAGTGATATATGTGTGCATTCCTCCAGTTGCCACCCCGGTCCTTCCACTTTTCTTCCGCTATCTGGGAACGGCCGGTAAAGACCCTCTGCACACAATCTATGGGTGCACGGCGGATAAAAACCTTCCTCCCGGTGCCGACAAAGCCACTGGACCTTTGCAACCTGGACTCTGGACTTGACCCATTCGAACTCTGGGGGATCTGGGGGATAATGTTGATCAGATATCATCAGATGTTGGAGAAATGTTGCAGCAACCCATGTGATGAGCACTGGAGCTGGTCTGTACAACTTCCGCTGCATAGTCGTTTCCCTCAGTGGCACCAACCCCGCACGCAACACGCGTGCGAGAGCTATGATTGATGCAGCCCGGCGGCGTTGAAACAACGACCCGCTACACACTAAAATGATGGATCCAACTGCTGGAGATCAAAGGAGCATTCTGATCAGTGTACTTCGATACTGCAGAAATTCATAAATTCTGATCGGTACTTCATGCATGCCTAATATGACGCTATACAATATGCAAATATATACACGAACAATACATTCATATACCAAAATAAATATTCTGTGATATCCAGCCAGAAGGATCGGATTCGAATGGTGACAAAATGGGCTATTTCATCATCTTGCACCAAGTGCTGCGACTATATTTTAGCCATTCGCAGCAGGCACGCTGTACAAAAATATGTCAAAGTGGGCTGTTGGAGCAGCTGGGCGCTGATATCAGCTAGGGTGTGAACTTGCGGGTTCAGGATGGTTTTCGGTATAGTTGCCCACTTGGGCAACAGCAGGGCTGTCAATGTTTCTGTCGGGAGAGCTCACGATTTTCCAGAGTGCTTGGCTTGGCGGTTCCTTTCACTCAAGGGGATGGAAAGCCAAATGAAACAACCATGCACTATCATTAGCGATTCTCTATGTTTGAGTTTGCTGATGAATTCGCTCACGTTTGGTAGGATATGTCCCATTGTTTCTGGTCCCCCAAATTCCCGCAGTTTTTTCAAGGCTGCGTGCACCAACAGAGAAGCGATACTAGCATGACTCATTCCCTGTTGACTGAAGAAAGTGCAATGCCCAACTAGCATGCCAATTTGAATTTTATTCGGATTCTGGAGGAATAGATTAGATCCAATACTCAATGGGGCCTTCCATTGCAGGATGTTCAATATTAAAGGGCATAAGATTAGCGCGTCGTATCACCACATGATATGCTGCCCAACAACACCATGCTGGGTCCTGGGAAGGCCTTGAAGGAACATCTCAACATCTGTGGTTCCTTCACTCCGAGCCTCTGCCCATAACCCCTCTACGTCAACAAAAATGAACTGCCTGGTGGAGTAGGTTTGGGATCTTACCAGCAAGACTGGCCCCAGAACGATCTCACAAATCCATGGAAACGGATTCCAATACCATTCTGATCACAACAAAAATAGCTGGGATTTGTGAATGGAAATCCAATCATTTTGATCAATCCCAACATCAGCTCCAAACAAGTCTCGGCTACGCCAAGCGCAGTCAAAACCAAAGGCCTCAGCGTCTCTACACTCTGCTCAGGAACCTGTACGAAAAGGTGCAGGAAGGCCAGTGAGTGGTTGAGCCATCCCCAAAATGATTGGGGAAATGTATGGTAATGTGGCATATAGATGTAGAAGTGAAATTGGGATGGATATGTGATATGTGAGAATCATCACTGCATTGGCCGGAATGAGAGCTGAAATTGAAACCACCAAGCGTCAATCCGTCAATCTTTTCGACTTCAGTATGGCAACTGCTGAGATAAAACATTCCGTTGCGTTACGATATTCGAAGTGAAATGACATGACATGACATTACATTACATTACATCCTACATGTGTGTATATATATATGCATATGTATCATACGTATCATATGTACATTTACATTTACACGTGCATGCACATGCACGGGCAGATGTAGAAGTAAATGTGATTTATGTAATTAATTATATTATGTAGATGTGTATGTATATGTCTATGTATAGGTATATGTATATGTATCTGCATATGTATGTGTATGTGTATGTGCACGTGCATGCTTATAATTATGTAACAATGTATGTGATTGTATGTGACCGTGTTCGCATCCATGCATCTCCGTCTAGCATGTACTAGTCGCACATGCATGCACACACACACACTTGCTCAGAAACATCTTTGCGAATTCTGATGTGGAATGCATCTTACGTGCAAAAACACTCCAGTTAAACCTGACAGGAGAGAAATTGGATGACCAGGAGTGAGAGACTGTGCGAAGAAAATCTTTCAATCTCCTTGCTAAAAGAATCAAATTGTTCTGATGCAGCTCATTC
>Ga0126342_10020066_pt1 | contig 11276 bp, 7 predicted proteins | sample Cyp1metagenome_FD_92528 | JGI IMG/M metagenome (GOLD analysis project Ga0126342, IMG submission 92528) | Coral microbial communities from Lord Howe Island, Old Settlement Bay, Australia - Cyphastrea 1 metagenome | ecosystem: Host-associated > Invertebrates > Cnidaria > Coral ...
AAACAATATTATGGCTGGGCCTACTGTTTCGAAACGCTTCCGAAACAGCAAAACACCACCTAATTTCCATCTTCTTCCCTTACGCGCTCCCCCTTGCGTCGGCCGGGGTCGGCGGATATATATGATTTGGTGGTGACATTGAGGGCCCTCCCTTCCTGGTTGTTTCTGACCCATGTAAAGACGTCCCCAAGCCCAAGCCAGTTTTGGTGGCGTACACCCAGGTGGTTCGCTTCGATAAGATGCTTGGCATCAGCTTGGATTGTCCTTTAACGTTTGTCCTGCTCTATCGATGTTACTATCGCACTGAAGTAATGTCAACCAAGGATTTTGCTAGACACTGGTTGAAGTCGGGGATACGCCTCCTATTTGGGGGATGTGGTAGTAAAGTGGTACCTCCTTAAACAGCGATGTGGTGACACTGCCGATGCCGGTCTAGGATTCACACGACGAAGGATCATATACAAGGAAGTGGCCGAGCTCGTGCGGAGGTGGCGCGCATCTACTATTTCAACAATGATCCGGATGAAGAGGTTGCTTGGTAATGTAAACCCTAGATGACCATGTCAGCATCATGGGGTGTCTGCTGTTTTTTTGACGGGGTACCATGGAACATAGCACTTATTTCACTAGTTGGGGATATGGGAGGTTGATGGAAGTTCGTAGCAAGATACAGTTCTGGCGCTACAAGCTACCTCTTACCAATCGTTTCGGGCTGTCCTTGAACCCAGATTCAAATTATATAATTACTTTCTTTGGTCAAATATGCTGGGACTAATCCAAGCATATCCAAACCATTCCACACCCTTAATTTGATAGGTCCCACGGCCCAGAGTTGCTTGAAGGGATAAACTGTACAAAATCCACGTGTTCATGAAATGCGTAGTGTTTTCGAAAACAACGGTTTCCTGGTGTCCGGTTTGTTTTTGAGCCCTTATGTAAACCAGTCACGAGGGAGGACCACCTGAATTGCTCCAGCTCGGGGCACTCATCCATGCCAATGCCATGTTCTGTTTCCTGCATTACATATACCCTCTGGTGAACTGTCACATAGCAATGGAAAATCACCATTTTTAATGGGAAAATCCACTATTTCTATGGCCATTTTCAATAGCTATGTTAAATTACCAGAGGGTATATTACATTGTGTCACCAGAGTGAGTCTGAATGACTCCACTCGGACATTGAAATATTTAATATACTTCTCAAAACTTGGTACCCATGGGCCCTATGGTTTATCATATTGTTCCCCAAAAAGTCGGATTTCTGTTGTCAGGGGGCCCCATGCTGTCCAACAGCTTTTTGCAGTGTTGGGCACCATCGCTGCTGAGGTTAGCAAAGCGAAATCTGAGAGTTTGCTTCAGACACATTTCAATTGGCAATGTCAAGCCTGGGTTGAGCAAACTCCTGGAATGATAAACAAAAAATGTCACTGCTGCCGCAACCCTAAGAACCCTATGGAGTTTTCAGTCAGGGCTTGGCATTGTGTGTTTCTTTTGCGTTGTTGTTGGCTTCTCAATGACCACTACAAGCATTAAAGGTTTCTTTTGCGTTGACAATCTTTAAGAAGGGCTTTCCTTCTTCCAAGGTTTCAATATAGAAGCTGGTTGCACGAAAACATGTTCGTCATAACAGAGAGGCTTTTGCACTTTGTGCCACAGATCATGTTCTTTTTCCAGCTGGCACGTGGCCCAAAGGAAAGTCCTAAAGACCGTGGCACAAGACCAGAGCTTGGCGTTGACTGATGAGCATCGAACGCAGCTGCAATTCACAAGTGTGCAAGCGATCCCCGGTGTGCACCTTGGCTATTAGAGCTGGGGAGCAGCATTTTGGTCATAGAGATCAGGCATGGCTTCCCAACCACTTACTAAGATCAATTGAAGCTGAGTGCAGCTGATGAAGTGATTCAACACGAGCAGCAGCTAACAGTTACCTGGTTCCAGGCTGGTGAGGTGTTGTAGTTCAGGATGGGATGCTGCGAGCATGTTGCTCGCTGCGCTGTTGAGCTGAAGGTAGGTCTGAGGTGTTCCCCTTTTGTCCACTAAGATTGAATCTAATACAGCAATTTAACAGGGCTGGGCCCTGTCAAGGTATCCACATAATGATGGCCAGCAAATCGACCTCTTTAACTGCCAAGATGCTTGGACGCAGTTTTAGCCTGGGCTTCGGTACATTTCTTGGAAGTCACGGGCAAAATACGTTTGGCCCTGCCTTGTGTATAACAGATATCATTACAGCCATGCCTTCCATGTGTGTGCCCCACATCATTGCCAGGCTTCACGAGTTGGAAGAATGTTGGGCATGTAGCTGCTATGATTATTAGCGTTGCATCAAAAGATGCATCCCACCTTCCAGCCTGACATATCCAGTTGCTTCCAACGGCATCCAATCACCCTTTGGGGATAAGATGCCACCCATGAGCCCGAGGATATTGTCACCAAGTGGTGTCAGCAAGCTTTGGGACCTTCTTTCTCTGCGGATGTGTTTGTGAATTGGCTGCACCTGGTCATGATTTCATATTCTTGAAAGTTGTAGGACAAGTGCAGGCCTTTTCTGAAAGACATCCTACATACTGTGTCTGGCTGGTGGTTTGGAACATTTTTTATTTTCCATAATATATGGGTTGTCATCCTTCCCATTGACCTTCATTTTTTCAAGATGGTGAAAACCACCAACCAGATGTGATATTTCATGATATTTCTAGAAGGCTTCGTTATTTTCATGTGTATCTTCCAAGAAGCTGAGATGATGGGATTCACAGGAGCCTGCCTGCAAAATTGGCCACGACTGACCCATACGTTGCTACCGGGCCTGGCTTTGATAAACAATACTCTACAGTGAGATGCGCCTTTCATATACCCTCTGGTAAACTATATAACATAACCATGGAAAATGACAATTTTTAATGGGAAAATCCACTATAAATGGCCATGCTCATAGCTATGTTAGTTTACCAGAGGGTACTGTATGCTTTACACAATTTATTTCAGCAAAGGTTTGATAAGCTTTGGCTGCATCTTCAGCTTTGCCGATAGGAAATGAGGTGTTTTTTCGTGTACTCCCCATTCCCCATGGTAGTTCGATCATGTTCTATCCACATTATCACTTTATAGTCTACCCTCTGGTTATGACTAACATAGACATGGTATAGATGGCACATAGAAATAGATGGTTTACCGAACTTAAAAATGGTGATTTTCCATGGCAATGTTAAATAACCAGATGGTAGTATTTTATCATGTTTTATCGTGTTCTATAGTACTATACTACCGTATCTTATAGTATTTGTCATGACATGTCATGACTGCTGGAATAACATGGAATAACTAGCAGATCCTCCAGCCGTTTTTCGGCAGGTGATGGAGCCGCTGACGTTCCAAATTCCGACACCCCAGGGTGTGAAGATCTTTAAAGACGATGAAGTCAGGCGGCCACTGAGCTGCAACATGCTGCAACGGACTGCAACGGAGCTGGATTCAGGGATTCCCCCATGATGGATGGCTTATGATGGGTGGATGTTAATGGGGTTTTTGAGCCATCAAGAACTGCGATAAGTACATAAAAGTTAACATATAATTATATAATAACTGGTTGGTGGTGACTGGAACCATGGAATTTTATGACTTTCCCATCATATTGGGAATGTCATCATCCCAACTGACGAACTAACTCCATGATTTTTCAGAGGGGTAGGGGTAGGTCAACCACCAACCAGATTTGTTTTCAACAAGCGCGATGTTTGAAGGTCAACCTTTCCCATAGGATCCATGTATGCCATATATATGGTAACATTTACCATCAATATACCCCAAATGTTAGCACATATATATATGCCATACATGGATCCATGGGTTTGGTTGATTTGTTGGCTCACCGCGGCCTAGGCAATGGGGTAATGTTCGGCTCGATGACGTCGAACCACAGGATCGCCTCAAAAAACTCTCTCGCTTGGACCGAGTCAAGCTGCGGGTGTCTTGGTTGGAGCCAAGGCAAAGCCATCGGCAAAAGCCAATATCATACCCTTCCCAGAATTTAGCAGATACGAGTTGTACAAAGAATCTTTAGTGGAGGTGACTTATTGAATCTTATTGACTTGTTATAGATCTTGGAAGATCTTGTTAGTGAGTTGAATATCACAAAGGGTTCAATGTTCGAGCTTCGGTTGCGTCATGTTTTTCGGCTTCTCAGTATCTTTTGTTAATGCGAAAAAGAAAACACATTTGTGGTCCTGGGGTCTTTATGTGTTTTTATAAATCACCCGCTTCCTTCCCACTGCTGGCCTTGTACCTGCAAATTGTAGATTGTAGATGATTCTCACATATTCTCAGCGTGAATACCTTAATTAAGGTCTCATGTATTATACTTATACTATATATATATATACATCTACAGTCAATGACAAATACCCAATTCCACACATGCACACACACACATGCACACACATACGTAATATTTAGATGCGCCTATATCAGTGTGCACAAACACATCATGTACGTACGTATATATATATATATATATCTATCTATCTATCTCTCTCTCTCTCTCTCTGTGTCTGTGTGTGTCTGTAAATTACGCTTGGGCCACGGCTGCAAGCCTTACCACCCCAGCGTGTATGAGTCGGGCCACTGGCGTGGAACCTTAATCAATGCTTGGTTCAGTGGTTCCTGTTTTTCGGTTGTACTGCAGGAAATTGCAGGAATATAGAAGAGTATAGTCCACCAAAAGCTGATGATTTTGATGGGTAGCAGAAGGTTAGGCATCATGGAGTGAATGTTGTTAGCTCTTAACCAACCAAAATTCGCATGTGACTAGCCCAAAAATGGAGAAAGCTTCATCTTGATCCAGTGGGATTTTTCGAAACCTCCATACTCCAGGTTTTCTACACTGTGGCGGTCTGGCTTCGTGAGCAGAAATGCCTCAATGAACAAAACTTACCCTCCGCGAAGCTGGGATCTGGCAAAGTTCGGCACCCCATTTTCAACACATTTACCCTCTGTTAATGACTATATAACAGTTTGCTATTGAAAATGGCCCAGTCGAAATAGTTGATTTGCCAAAAAAAACATGGTGAGTGATTTTCAATAGTTTTTTGTTGTTTGTATGTTTACCAGAGGGTAACCATGAAATTATTCAAGATTGGAACCTATGGGACCATCAAGTAAATGTCGAGCTGTGTAGATCTCGATGCAACTAGTGATGCCCACCAACTGCTGTTTCAGCTGACATTTTGTCAGGCTTTTCCATCTGACATGTTGTTTGGCATTCTATCTAACACATATATTCTGACATTACATCTTATATTATATGCCTTGGCATTCTATCTGACATATATTCAAATAGTTTTTGTTTGACAGTCTAAATTACATTGGATTGAACAGTAAACTCAGTAAACATATGGTTTTGACTGTCATATGGTATGTTCGAAATTGACGATGAAACATTGGGTATTCGACCATCAAAGACTGAAGATTTCACAATCAAGCACCAGACCAACATCTTCTCTATAGCGCTTCATTCCCAGGGGGCCAAGGTTGAATTGCCAATTTAATCCTAGCCTCAACCCTTCTTTATCCCAGGCTTCAGCTCAGACTCACCAAGAGCGTGTGTCCACTTACGCCCCGACAAGCTGCTTTGCGTATCAATGGCAAATTTGAACGCACTACTCAGAGCGGAATGGCTGGGGATTTTAAGACTCTTGGCTATGGGGAGAGGGTGGCAACCTGGAGGTTTAACCATGTTGTTTAACAATGATGGGCCCCAGTTCGAAATGAGGAAATCAGAATTCCAATGCGTTGTGAATATTCTCGAGTGGTGGGATGCTGGTAACCCGATTTGGAGCAGTTCATCTTTTGTGTGTTTTCACTTGTTTTCCCGGAATTGTTGGAGACGCCTGCGCAATAGCAATTTATGGACTGGCTGGCCAATGATATTGGAGGAGCAGCTTTGCAGCATGGGGGTGGCAACATCCTCAAGAAATAGGTCGGGAGAATGGGAGGCTGATTGACAGCAGGTTGATTGGGGCTGACAGGTCGATGAGAAGGGGGATCGCGAGAACCTGTTTGCCCACTTTTTGCAAATCATCTAGTCAAGACATCCGCGTCGGCAAAGGAGGAGGCTGAATTGGTTTGGGATGCTTTGGGAATTCAAAGAAGGGAATTTGAAATCTTACAACTTGGTAGCGTTTGCACCGGTACCACTCGTTGACCACGAAGAACTCAGCTCTATGCCTAGGTGGTTGTCTTCACCCCTTGTTGGTGAACCGTACTTTGCCAAGGAGCAAGCTCCAACAGCTGTTACAACGGCGTTTCCCACACATGTCGATCAACGAGTTGCTGAAATACGAAGCCCGAATGGACACCTGGCAGCCTCCTCGCTAGACATGCTAGACTTTCCGGGGGGCTAGGATGTCATGGGTTATTTGTTGGCCATTCAGATGAATTTTGATACATGTTGATAATGCCCAGCACTATTTCTTTGAAGATAACCGTCTACCATCTTCACGACACATTTCAGAACTGCGATGAACGTTTGGTAGTTGTAAAACTTGCCCGAGGAATGTTCGAGCGCTTGGCAGCGCACCCTACCTGATGTAGAGGGATAATGAGGGATACCTGAACAGAGAAACATTTGAACGTCAAAATTTGCCAGCCTTAGGTTCACAACACTTATATCACAACATGCACTGATGGTTTGAGAATCGACGTGCCAGATTTGGGATGTGTGCGCGTATGAATTATACCGACTTTACTGCCAAGTTTGCCACACATCATGGTTTACAACGTGGGAAATCATCAATTCCATGACCTTGAGACCGTTTGGAGACGCATCATAACAGATCATCGTTCACTAGCAATATTGGTTGATATTGGTATATATGGTTGTATAACATATGCGTTTTTTTTTGGTGACATTCCTATGAGTATCTCCCACATCGGGTAACCCTTGCCATCCGCCTCAGGAAGAGGCAGGATGGGTGGCCCGTGTGGTGGTCCAGTTGCCCGATGGAGACCGCTGCGAATCTTCAGACCAATGTCTGAACAAGAAGGACCCCGCTGGGTCGAGGGGGCGCCTAAGTCATGACCCACCTCCCACCCTGGTTTCGTTTGGACAGTAAGATTCGGGGGGAAGTCACTGGCCATCTCAGGAACCGATTGATTGGAGGTACCTACCATATATAAGGCCTATGTAAGGGCTATGTAAGGGAATATCTCCACAAGATAAAAGTACCTTCATTTTAGGATCCTGAAATGACCATTGAGGAAGTGATGGAAAGATATAAAAACTGGTGAAATGTGTCCAATGTTTAGTGACAAACAATGCCTTGGCAATGTTTTGGGAAAAAACATTTCCAAATGCTTGTTTGCATTTTTTTAAGGAGGAGAACCAAGCGGATTGTTTGCAGGATGTTCCCACTTTGATATCATGGCAGTTGTTGAGGTTTGAACATCAAATCCCAAGAGTCAACACAGAAAAATTGCCTTTGAACGGTTTGGAAAATTGCTGAAATTCCTTGGCCTTTTCTGAACATTTATCAATGGAAAACAGAGGGGTCGCCCCGCATTTTTCATCAGCCCCAGTGGCAACACAGCATCTATATGCCATGGTCTGTTTGGTGGTAGTCTGGATTAGACTTAGACTGCCATCCACTCAAATCAATCTTGCTGGAAAATTCTTTTTTAGTTTGATGATTTTCCGTGATTTTCCCAATAAGACCTCCATTTACAGGGGATTTTCCTGCTAGTCATGTTTGATTACCAACTCGGGTATCTCAGAGTCCGAGTCATCCGCGCTGTGTGTAGCCTTGGCCCCCCTTCAGGAGGCTGAACAAGCAGCTGCCAGGAAAGCATATGAGAAGCTACAGGCTCAAAGTTAGCTGGCTGGTGGTTTCAAATAGTTTTTCTTTTGATTATTTCAACACGTGCCACTTATATTTTGGATGCTGATCCTAACTGACGAATAAAGCATTTTGCAGAGGGTGACTCAACCACCAGCCATTTAGTTTAAGATGGCTCATCTTGGCCCAGCCAAACAGATCACGCTGGCCAAGCAGCCCGTTTATCCGTCGCACCCCGATTGCTTGAAGAAAAAACAGCCTGCTGGGCCGGGCATGGGGTGAAGCGTTGCTGGTCCGAAGGCTCTGGGGTTCAGAAGCCAAAGGTCATGACACCAGGATGCATCCTCAAGTTGCCAAATCATGAGCAATTAATTATAAAAGCTGGTTACTTTCCATATACTGGGAATGTCATCATCCCAGCTGACGAACTCATATTTTTCAGAGGGGTAGGTCAACCACCAATTAGATGAGTATAAAAGCCACTTGGAAACACCGAAAAGAGCATGGCTTTTGGATACCCTTCCATTGATGCAATGGCTCATACCCACCCATCAACTACTGAGATCTGAGAATGATATAATACGATGTGCCTAAATACATATTATAATGTATCTAGCATAATATATATATATATATTATATCATATTATACTATATATTAGATATGTATATTTATTTATGCAAATATTCACCAGTGATGTTTCTTTTTGCATACACGTGCTTACTTTGTTTAAAATTCACCCAGCGACGTTCGAGGCTCCGTGGTGAGCCCTCTGATGACGTCTACGAATTCGTGAACCGCAACGCCTTGCACGTGCGCCTTCCAGGGATCCCCCAGGAAGATCCCCTGGGGATCCATCGGAATCCCGGAGTTGGGTCATTTTTCTGGGACCCAGCTGAGTGGTTCATGGTGGTTCACCTAATGAAAAAAACATGGAGGAAATCATGAGGAAACATCGATGATTTCCAGCTTTTTTTTTTTGGGGGGTGATCTTAGTTTAGTCGTGTTTTGGGTGGTCGAAAATGAGTCTGTGTTGTGATGCAGATGGAGTGTACAGAATTTCACTTTCTCATCGTTTCTCCGAATGGTTGACCCTGAGTCTGGAAATGGTGATCCAAGATGGTTTAGCCAGGCTGTTGTCATGAGTTGATGCACTTGGAAATCTTGGAGCATCCAACCCCTGCGCTTGCAAGGAATTGGTTTTTAGGACATCCCATAAAGTCACCAAGCCGAGCGTGTGGTCACTGCAAGACATACTATGCAAAACATGCTCAAAAACTATGAGTGGATTCCTGGAATGACTCACCAGCTCACCATTCGCAAGACTCTTTGGAAACTGGGGGTGGGGTGCATTTAGAGTGTTTCTCAAGTCGATGAGCTGTTTTTTGGTTGCAAGGGTGTTTGAACAGATCAATGTGGTACCGTAAAACCATGTAAACCCACAGTGGTAGTGGGTATGTTTTTCGAGAACTGCCAATAGGGGATGGTAGAAATTGGCGATGGTTTACCCTATTATTCACTAGAACCAGGGGTAGCCCTGTGTAAATACCCTTATATATATACATATAGATATATGTATATACTGCTGCAGACAAGCTGTGTATATATATAATCATATATGACATGTGTATACATGTGCGCTATATCATAGATGCGTAACTTCATGTAATCCCATCCCCTAATAGTAAAGACACCCCGTAGAAACCATGGTTTCATAGGAAATTTCCACATTAGTCTCTGACCATTTGGGGGGTGTTTAATATTAGGGGGATGGGATTATAACTTTATCTATACAACATCAGGGTAGCAATAATAGATGAATATGTGTTTTTCGATCCCTAGCCGTAACATTACCCTCGGGTAAACTAACAGTTTGCTATTGAAAATGGCACATTGAAATAGTTGATTCCCCCAAAAAGAAACATAGTGATTTTCCATATTTTCCATAGCTGTTTGTATGTTTACCAGAGGGTATATCCCATTATTCATGGTTAAATCATGTTAAATCCCTTGAAATATCTGAATATAATATCCATTGAAAATCCCATTTTGAATATCCCAGAACATGGTTGCCTTTGAAGCCTCAAAAATTGCTTGACCGCCAGATGCCCCGCCTTGGAGACGGCAATATTGTTCGCCACTGGGCCGACTTCCGGATATGAGACATGAACGTTGATGGTAGAGGTATATACCCTCTGGTAAACTAACTATTGAACATGGCCATAGAAATAGTGGGTTTACCTATGAAACATAGTGATTTTACTAACATAACTAGGGAAAAGCACCATTTTTAATGGGAAAATCCACTATTTCGACTGGGCCATTTTCCATAGCAAACTGTCAGTTTACCAGAGGGTGAATGAACTGGTTGGTGGTTTGGAATTTGAATTTTATGACTTTCCATATGTTGGGAATAATAATTCCAACTGACTTTCATATTTTTCAGAGGGCTTGAAACCACCAACCAGTGAAGGTTTCCAAACATGATGGTACCCCCAAATCATCCAGATTAGACTGATTAGACAAACTTGTGCATATGTAGAATAGATATAAACATATATGTTAGTGCACCAGAAAGTGTGTGTACTCCTAGGTTGTTTTTTATATGAGAAGGGGATGAGTATTCTTGGATTCTGCTATGCATTTTATGATGACGGTTGGAGGACATCCTCAGAAATATCCCCTTTGCAGACTATGTATTGAGGATTGCTTCACACTGCATTAATGTTCTATTTCATAGCCATGGCGCCGTGGCGCTGAGAATTTTGGAGACCATGATCCAAAAAAAATTGTTCGATGTCCCATTCCATCCAGTGGTTTCTCCATGTTTCTCCCATTCCGTTAGCATTGTGTATGATGATAGCTTAGCTATATTGCCCAGAAACTAATGGATCCATGGATATTGTGTATGATTAGATTAACGGCCATCTAACGGAGTTTGAGTATCACGTTGTGTATGTTGATCCACAGTGATCTTCAACCAACAGATCCATTGAACAAACCCTCCATCCCATCCCAGGCGAGGGCCGTGGAGGCGCTGGACCCTTCAATGGCCCTCAAGTGTTCATGGGACACATGGGCTTTGATGAGGAGGACGGGACGACAAAACGACGAACACCGGAGAATTCTGCCAGAGAAAATGTCGAAAGATGTCGAAACGATCAAAGAAAATTCTAAGTCATGCTACCTATATAATATAATTGTGTCATCCTTAAGTTATTGCTTGTAATTGGACCTGCAATGGTTTGGGGTAGCCATATTAAAATAAGAAAACAACTACATACACACACACATATATATAATTATATAAGGTTTGGCTGCCGTGGCCCACGTCCCTCAACCGTACCTTAGCGGGAGTTTGTTGGACCCTCCCGCGGGCCATTTCCTGCGCCTTTTGCTGACTGGCGGCCGCACTGAACTGGTTCTCCCTGGTGCGTGCCTGCTT
>Ga0126342_10020067_pt1 | contig 11275 bp, 9 predicted proteins | sample Cyp1metagenome_FD_92528 | JGI IMG/M metagenome (GOLD analysis project Ga0126342, IMG submission 92528) | Coral microbial communities from Lord Howe Island, Old Settlement Bay, Australia - Cyphastrea 1 metagenome | ecosystem: Host-associated > Invertebrates > Cnidaria > Coral ...
CAATCCGGATTGAGGTTTTTGAACTGTTTGAAACCGTGAGATTAAGAAAAAAGGGAGAGCATGTCATCTCTCATTTAGACAAACTCACTGACGTGTCCTGACTGAACATCAAGTGCGAACCTGCTTCGGCTAAGCTGTAGTTGACCTATTTCAATGGTTTTATCATGTTTTATCATGTTTTATCATGTTTTATCATGTTTTATCATGTTTTATCAATATAGATCTGACAAGTGAGTTTATGATTTGGGAATCATACTATATATCATACTATATATCATAGTAATAATAATAATAATAATAGTAATATGATTAATACGTTATGTGTTCATCATGTATATTCATAGCTTTATATAACTTCATATATAATATAGTATAGGGGCACAACCATCATTTTGGATCAGTTAAATTATTGCAATCCATAGCCGGAACAAAGATCGGCACTGGTTTGTTTTTGCAAGGCTTTTGTTGCCTTAAGCTAGTCAGTCAGCATTTTCGTGTGTCAATGTTCTTTCACAATGATAATCAACTTTTAAAACGTGCAAGACTCTCAACATCTGGAGGGACAAAGCAAGGTGCCCCAGTAACCCCCAACTAGGTTGAAAGGATTTGAAGGTTCGCAGCCTGTTATAGCCCAAGAGGGCTCAGGATATTTCCGGGATCTAAACCACTTATACTCCCTGTTTCCCCTGTGGCTTTCCCGTTGTTTCAAGCCTGCTTCGCAATGGGCGTGACATTGTCGGCCTGCCCGTGCGCTGGTTATCGAGACGCGAAAAGTTTGGACAGCAATCAGAGAGCGGAGGAACTGAGACTTGCAAAGACAGTGAGAAGATATCAAAAATCCACTGTTTACGCTTCGGAGATGATGATAACTGGTGGATGTCCAATATATTGTAAGTAAAATATAAATAATGCATATGAATGACAGTTCATAGGATAATTTGAATCTGTTCCCCTTTTGTAATTTGTTACAGCTATGGAAATGGCCCATATAGTTCGATGATTTGCCGATTGAAATGGTGATGTTCCACAGCTATGTTAGTTGACTGGAGGGTAGTGGATCAAATGGAACAATGACATCTGGAATTTTCACAACTTTTTAGGTGGAGAAACTTTGAACATTGGAGACAACGCGTCGAACCATGAAATTGAAATTGAGAACAGTGAATAATGATTTCACTATCAGTTCTTTGCATTAATTCCAGCTGCATTTGATCTGGATGGCAATAGGTAGATTAATGATGTAAGGTAAGAATAAATAATCATTGTATTAACTTGAAAAAAACGCATGCTGTTGTTTTCATGGGTTATTTGTCCTTATCCTTCTTCAGCACTGCTTGGTTATGCATCCCAGTTCGTAAATGTTTATTTAATATTACTGGGTGCGGTATATCCAATATAGATCTGGGCAATCTCACATGGTCCTTCCCCACTTACACACTGACTGGGTCAGTCACATTTAAACTTGAGCCATCCTAATGAAATGTCCCCATAGCATTCCCAAAAAATATGCATGATTTTACTGCAACAAAGCACCATGACATGAAAACTGGATGTGGGTGAAATCATTATTTTTTGATTGTCAAGTCAACTCCTTCATGCTGCGATCCCCATCAAAATTAGATACTTGTCCCATCAAACCCATGATTATATCTCATATTGACTCATATTGCATGCGTTGTATTATGTTTGAAACACCAGAATTGGCAAATTCCCATCATATTCTCAACAAAAGCTAATCTTCATTGACCTTCTCATGTTTTTTTTTAATATTCCCCATTATTCCCCCATATGTCTCCCACACGTTTCCCCCATGAAATCCATGATTTCCCTAGGAAAGTCCTCGAGCTCTTCGCCGGCATCGGCGGTTGGCGCCTGGCCCTCTCCGCCGCGGCGGAAACGACGCCGTCGAAGTCGGCCTTTGCGGTGACGGCGTATGACAGCGGGCCACACTGCAGCGAGGCTTGGGAAGGGCCATTTATTGCACTGTTCTTATGGGTTCTTAAAATGGAGGGAAGATGTGTTTGACATCCAAAAAATGTTGTTGCCCCATTTTGAGGGTGTTCCTGCGCCCCTTCTGCAAGTAATGGTTGAACCCCCTGTGCCTTGCTTAATCCACTACCAGATTTCGAGGATGAGGATGAGGATGAAGATGCTGCTGCTGCTGCAGCTCTGCTACTGCTGTTGGTGATGATGATGGTGGTGGTGATGGTGATGGTGTCCATGAACATGATGGTGAGAATGTGGTGGTGGAGGAGGTGGTTGTGGAGGAGGTAGTGGTAGTGGTAGTGGTATAGTGGTAGTGGTAGTAATAGTGGTAGTGGTAGTAATAGTGGTAGTGGTAGTGGTAGTGGTAGTGGTAGTGGTAGTGGTAGTGGTAGTCGTCGTCGTCGTCGTCGTCGTCGTCGTAGTAGTAGTAGTAGTAAGCAGTAGCAGTAGCAGTAGCAGTAGCAGCAGTAATAGCAGTAATAGCAGTAGTAGCAGGAGGAGGAGGAATGGTAGTAGCAGTAGCAGTAGTAGTAACTGTTGTTGTTGCTGGCGCGCTCTTCCTTTCCCGTTCATCATCAACTTCCCGAGCCTCAGGTTCTTCTTCTTTTTATAGGTTTGTACATGTATAATGTTGTTTAATCATATATGTGGTTTCTCATTCTTCATGTTTTTGTGTTATTTAGATATTTAGTGTATGTAACATGTTCTAATTATCATATAATGTGGAGTTTTACATATATATATACATATACATATATATATATGTATAATATATATATATATATTAGAAAGAACTGTATACTATATATATATATGAAATATGTGGTCAAAAATATTGATCAAATCCATCAAACATGCTGCAACTGTTTTGGACCGCATCCAGCGACCAGGTGTACCACCTGAACTTTGGTGAACGCTGTTCCCGGCGAAATATCGCCACTGGGACTGGCCCATTTAGCCTTTGTGAATGGATTAAGGGAAAATCGACAGTACCGGAAACCATGGTTGTTCCCATGAAATATATGAGTGTCCTGTATTTGTTTCCCAAAACCCATCCATTGACTCTTGTAATCTAAGAGTTTGCGAACTGGAAAATCACCATTGCTCAATACGTAATTAAATATATAAATAACATTAAATAAGATTAAATAAGTCTTGTTATATATATAAATGGCCCATTTCGATGATCTTCGATGATTCAACCATCCAAAATGGGAGATTTAATCGCCTGAAGTGGGGTTGCTGACCTCCTGTAATTCAACGTGGCCATATTAAACGTATAGATGGCGCATGAATAGTTTATTGATGTACCGAACTCAAACATTATGTTGTGATTTTCCATAGCAAAGTGTTAGTTTACCAGAGGCATCAGTTTTTTTTTGGGTGGGGGTTGTTAATTTTTGCCTGTTTTTTTTTCTGATTTTTTTTTCGGTTCGAAGCGTTCACAACGTTTGGACTGAAAATTGAGGCACCAACAGGATCCAACACGCCCAGGAACAGCTTTCTCCAAAAGACTTGGAGGGTTTCGATGTGCCGCTGAGCAGCATGGTGACCGTTGTCCGTTCCCCCCCGAATCATGACTTGTCCAACGAATCCAGATTTCCGAGACCTGGGGACATGGATGCGGCTGATCTTCGGGAAATCTCGTTTTTTTTTTGTTTAATGCAGATGTTTGATATTGCAGATGATGGTTATTGAATAAAATGGATGAAGTTGATTTTACTATATTTTACTATATGTTGATCTTTGTTGATCTTTGTTGTCATGATTGGCTATTGGTTTAACTGTTGTAGTTGAGCTTGGTGGGGCTATTCTGTTGTTGTTTTTTCCGATTTCTGTGATTATCGACGCTGCCAAACAGAGTGTTCGCCAATCAATTTGTATATTTTGAACCGTGAACCTGCTCCCAGACTATGGATACTATGGTCTCGACTGAACATCTATTTTTTGGTCTGCGTGTTTTCCAACGGATCATGTTAACGTTTGTCAGCTGTACTGAAACTGCACATCAACGGTTTGGACCAGCTTTCACCCAACCATTTGGGACGCAGTTTTGATAAGATCCAAAGATGGTCATCCCCAATGGTATCCCAAAGCATTGATCAATTGCTCATCCCCCTGGACTAGTTGCATGCTGTTTTCCCTTGGAAGAGTTTGGTTCTCCGGGTGCATCTCGCACCATCACTGTACAAAAAAGATAAAAAAGGCTTTGATGACAGCCACTCACCAAAAAATATCAAGTGGCCTATTAATTCTACAAAATATGTGTAGTGAGCGGTATGCAACAAACATCTTGCTATGGTGAGGTTGATGAACAAATATCCCGTTGACCCTTACTTCGTGTACTTCTCAGATGCTTCATGCTGCTGATATTTAGCAACATAATCATAAATAATAATGATTTCATTTCTAGCAACAAATTATAATATAAGATTAACTAATTAGATAATATCTATAATAGCAATAACACTGGTGATCACATAATATTGTAATATTATGTCATAATCCCACTTTGATTATCGTCCATTTAATATAATTCGATAGGAATAGTCATGGAAGTTCTGTGTGAACCGAATTCTCCCGCTACCTTGTGGGACATTTTTTTGAATCTTCCAGCTGGATTTCTTGCGCTTACCCTATAATATCCTATAGCCCTGGTATCAGATATAGTAGGGTAACCCCACCAGGACCAAACAAAAACGCAATCCTAGCTAAATTTGTGATGAATTACGGTTCTATCTTGTCGATAGAAATGATGATCTACATTACAAATGGTGATTTTCCATAGCTACGTTACATTACCACAGGGTGTATATATATATATATACATATATAAATATATATATATATACTGTAATGACTTAGATAATTAATAAACTGGTAGAACTTGACCCAGCTGCCATTTTTCGTGCGACTCAGGTGGTTGATGTCACCTCCCTGCCAACCATTCTCCACCACTCGGGAAGCCAAGCAACGAGATCTGCAGGCCGGGACCACAGATAGAATGGCCGTGTGGTTTTGAAAGAGAAAATTTAGGTGAAAACCATGGAAAATCATGGAACAACCATGGAAAACAAAGAGAAACAGTGACCAGATGATCCTGGTTGATCAGCCAGTATAGAACATGATATACCCTCTGGTAGTTTAACGTAGCTATGGAAAGATCCACCATTTTTAATGGGAAAATCCACTATAAACAGCCAATTTCAATAGTTATGTAACAAATTACCAGAGGGTAGGGGAAAACCCTAAAACAAAGAGAAACACATGGAAAACACAAAAACAAATATTAGAAAAAGCAGTCCACCGACAGGTTAATCATCATCATGCATCATGAAATCACATTAAATCCCATTTTTTTCCGTATTTAAATGGCCGACAATGGGGGAGATATATTTAAGTCACTTAAAATCTACATGTTCAGACATACCATGTTTTCGCTGCTACGCAGTACCCAAGTTTGACCCATATGTGCATAGATGGATACATATGGATGCTATATTTGTACCCATATTAACCTCCAAATAGATGGACATTGACCACGACAAACGCTCACCACAACACTTTTCTCGCAGTTCTGAGCTGTGATCAAACGTGCCAATATCCCTTACAATCCCTTACACATATAGGATCTAAATGGTTCTAAATGGTTCTAATATGTCTTATGGATTCTTATGGCCCAGTCTTAATCTACATGGGGGCTTTCCCATTGCTACGATTGCCGGAGGGTAGATAGTTCACTACCATATTGGATGGGCGGATGACCATCCAGCTATACCAGTTATTTAGCGATGCCAGAGCTGGGTTCGGCTCCCATGAGTTGACCATGACGATCTCAACGGCATTGGGGTTGGAACCACCGTTGATTCACCATGTAGACAGTTTACTTCTCAGATTTTATTAGAGTATTAGAGGGCAAAAGATCCAAATCATTCCAAATCCATCCAAATATCTTAACATATCTTAACTAAATCCATCTAAATATCCATGTTTTCCATTGTCCCATGTCAATGCTCATTTCAATATCGGGGATCTCCCCATAAACTGCCCCAGGACAAGCGATGTGCTGCACTGGAGCGGTTGACCAAGATGTTGCCGAAGTTGCAACAGCCTCCACGATGGATCGCTTTGGAAAATGTCAAAGGCGCATTCCATGGCCTGTGGAGGGAAAACATATGTGTAAAAGAGCAGAAAGGTGGACTTTCCTGAAGGAAAACTCTGGATATCCAAAGAAAACATGTGATTTCAATTGATTTCCAAGGACAAATTGTGATGTCCTGCCTTTTGTCCACTTTCACCCTCTAGATCTTTGGCCAGGAAAACAAATGGATCTAACCTGGACACATGGATGGATTGAGCGCAGTTGTAAGTTGGTTTAAACCCCGTGAGCTATAGATTAATATCCCATAAATCATCATAAATCCTATTTTATTTGGCCTGCTTATAAACCAACCTAGATAACTTATATATATATACTATGGGGCACCACCTTATATAAATTGAGTTGTTTCAGGGTATCCCAAGATAGGCAATGGTTCACTGATGTGCATTTCTCAATGGCAAAACATGTGGCTTCTACTGCCACACATTTGGATTGTGCGAACATACTTGGGGATTTCCCCAACAGAAATTAAATTTGGTTTAACCAGTGAAGCCAAATGGGATTGAACTAGCCAACATTTGGATAGATGAGTCAGTTGGGTAATCAACTACGTGAACTAGTTATATATTATATATATATATTTATGTATATATATATGTAAAGGCCCTTGACCTTGAAGCTGACGACGGAGTGAGAGAGGCGATGCTGAAAGATATCCTTTTGGGTCACGAGAGACGGAAGGACTATATATACGACGGCAGATCCTGCGAGCTGCCCATCGAGGAGCAGCAAGACGGCGCACGTCGCGCCAAGATTCTTCCATGCATATAGAGAGATGATATGGTTATCAAATGTTATCAATATTCTATATATATATATAGAGTTCTATATTGACATCAATAATATATGGGATATGTCAATAGACAATAATGTTGATATCTATCCCATAGACAAATATTAGCAATATTCCATATGTTGATACTAACCACTTCATTTCAGACCCAGCTGCAACACGAAACGTTGTAGCAGCCAGGTTTTTACGGCAGCGAGGCCTGCTGTCAGTGGAAGGCGGCGCTCAGCCTCAGCGGCTTCCGCGCTCGAGAGCTGCCCGGCGAGTTTGCGACGGGAAAATCATGGAAACATCGAGTAAAAACCCACTAATGTACGTAAAGCAATGTCATAAACCACCCATTTGGGAATGGTTTATAGTATTTATAAATTTATAGATATTTCTAGTGTTTTTTTTTTTTTTTATGTTGGTAAAACAATACTAAACCATCCCCCAGTCATCACCATAGATAGGTGGTATGGTTACCATTCCCAGTCATGGCTGGTTTATTGTTTTACAATATCAATGGAAGTTTTGATGGGAAATTCCTTGGAAAGGCCATGGGAACACTGGTCACTATGAATGGAGGTTTTAAAGGCGTTCCAGTCATGGGGGAAAAAAATCAGGAGAAAATCATCGACATAAAATTGGGAAAATTATGGGAATTTGCACATTAAATGACGGAGATTACAATTGGGAAAATCACATGCGAATTGGGGATTTTCCAGCCATGTTTGATGGATGGTATTGATGATGGATGTTCATCATGTTCATCTCCCCAAAATCTTTGGAAAATTAATGAACAGTTATGGTTTTGACCAACTTTGATCCATTCCCGAAATATATTGACATATGATTCCGAAAAAACAAGGAACAATCCAAGACAGATGACTCTTCTCTGGAAGCAAAGGTTCAGGGATGTGTGCAGTGTTCTTGCTGACATGACATGATCTCAGGTTGCAGATTGTACTCGTTCTTTTTTCAGCCATTCAGCCAGGAATTTGCCACTATCATCCATGTTCCGAGTCACCAAGCTGTCCACAACCGAAAGAAATGATCAGGAATTGGGCACTTGGTGTCTCACCCCATTCAATACGTAGATTATAACATGTTATAGCCCCAGTTGTAAGTGGGTTCTACCCCCTACTTACCCTACTTATAACATCTTATAACTGGGGTTACCGCCATTGGGTGAACAAGTGCGTATGCAATCTCTCCCAGGTTTCAGCGGAGATCAATGATGCAGGGGATGCAGATTGTTGGGACCACAATGGGGGATATGCAGACCAATAACTTTGGATGTAGGACCAAGCCCTGTAAGACTCTAAGACCGTTGGAAAATTCGTAGCTCCAAGCCGATGAAAGTTTGTAACCAATCACCTATGAACCGTTGAACATGGGCATCAAGAGCGGTTCAAACATAGCCTCCACCAAGCCACTTATCCTTGAATCTCATGTGTAAGCGACCTGCCAAGGGAAAGTTGCACATCAATTGGACACTGATCAATCTTAGCAAACATGACTGCAGTGCTTATAATTTCTGCTTGGTGGTTTCACACATTTAAGTTGTTGTCCATTTCATATATGGGTTGTCATCCTTCCCATTGACTTTCATATTTTTCAGAGGGGTATGTATACCACCAACCAGATTTTATGTCCAATCGAACGGGAAAAACAAACTTGCTTTGCTGTTGCACCCCGCAGATTGCACCGCAGATTGCACGCCGAGATGTTGCCAATTTTTGAGCGATGAGTGTGGCAGAAAATGGGCTTGATCATATCCCAAGACATACCAGTTTTTAGATGTGTTATAATATGTTTTAAGATGTGTTTATCCTCGGGTCATCAAAGATGGCAATGGGAAATCCCTTACAAATGGAGCTTTGAATGGGAACTTCATCTATCTATTGGGCATTTTCCATTTACCGGAGGCTAATCCACATGACAAATCGCCATTTTGGCGTCAATTGAGTGAGTGGTTACCTCAGAATCACTCCACTCAATACCCTCTGGTAATTTAACATAGCTATGGAAAATCACCATTTTTAATGGGTAAATCCACTATAAATGGCCATTTTCAATAGCTATGTTAGTTTACCAGAGGGTACCAGTCATCCACTCACGATGATCCACGCTGCGCTCAGAATCATTTTGGACTTGATGAGCTTCGGCACCCCGAACCATCGCACCCGCTACTATCTCCTGGTTCCTTGGACAGGGCGGGCAAGCGGAAGCTGAGGTTGGCAGCTTCGGCGACGCTGGGGAACATGCAAAACACACAAAATGAGTAGCTATAATACAATATGCTATAAATTAATATTGTAATAGGTTCTAAAACATTGGGACCTCACCCACTTTGAGGTCGTTTCAGAGATGGTTCATTTTCGCGCAAAGTTCTTTGGGATGGAAAGCTCCAACCAGAGAGGAGCAGACACACCAAAATCGAAGGAATAGTCCAATGACAGATAAATAACGATTGATAACTAGGATAAGTCGACTTCAGAAAAGTTCCAGGGATGCCTGGAGTCTTGTTGCATCTTGTTGCTCTGATGAACTCAGCTTCGAGAAACCAAGGTATCGAGGGTTGTTTCAAAGGAATCCAGTGCTGGAAGCAAGATCCCAACCATCCTCTATGTCCTTGAAGCGAGTGCTTCATATGCATATTGAACTGCATATGATATATATATATATGTTGGTGGTACAATTCCCCGCACATACTACAGAATATTCAGGTGCATTTTCATGTATTTGCTATCTTCCACATGTCTAAGATCAGAGTAGCAAGCCCACTGGTGCGCAGTCATCCACACCAAGGACTTGTCTCAATGGATTCAACATGTTGCTCAAACCCCGCTTATTTGTCGTTTGTCCCGTAAATCTTACGTTAAATCTCCAAGAAAAGAGGCTTAAGCTTCATTGATTATTTGGACCTTTCTTCTGCCCATGAAGCAATGAAACTATATCGATCCACCTGTCACTGGGTGAAGCACCGTTTTTGATTCGCTGAAAAGCCTTTATTCTTCATGGTGAAGTCACCCTTTTTGTTGGTCAACTCTCATGTCCAGTTAATAAATCTATAGTTTACATGTTTTTATATATATATATATATACGATTATCTTCGATTATCATTTTGCATAGTTTTTCATAATCGCAGTTTTTGTCTTGTTTTGGTTATAAGGAAAGGTTCCCTGAAAAGTGCCCTGAACAAATCCTCAAGTTCGGTCGCCCCCAGGCCGAACGGGACACGCGGAATCTGGAGCTGCTGGCAGCACCACCGGAACCCAGGTGAGCTTGATGTATCAACCATAGGCCATAGGGATTTCATGGGGGTTAATGGAGAAATACCATATCAATATAATATATATATATAGATACATATAATATATATGTACACACATATATATATATACATGTGCAACTAGCAATATGATGAAATTGGTTTGTCTGACCATGTGGTATAATTACTGTACTGATAAAAATGAGGATTTCGAAGGGGAACATGATGATTGAATTAGCCAATAGATTTTGGGAGAGCTTTTTTTCAGTCAAACCCAAGTAGCCCAGGTAAAATATATCCCACTGATATATAGGTGAAACTATGTTCACAAGCCGCTTGTACCAACTGGGATGCATCCCCAAGTATGTGATGGGTATCAAATCGAGTACACTGGTCAATTTTGGATGGTTTCTTGAGTATATAGTTTGATCACCTTCAATGTGTGGCTGCCAATGGGGCTTATGTTTATATGTAAATGTATATATAATTGTATGTATGTATACCTATGATACTAACCAGTTATATATGTGATTTTGGCTATCTAAGATTGGCCATGTATTGCAGGGTTTGTCCCTGGGGGGATACGCCATCGCTTCAATTTTGGGGTTACCCCCTGGTCCTGACTTGTCTCTTTTGACATGGTGATTCCCCATCCCATCCCCCTGTGATATTAAACACCTCCAAGAAACCATGGGACCAGTGAGGATCTACGCATCTTTTGGGACCATACAATGCATATATATATATAAATAAACAATACAATGGGAATCAATGGGAGTGTTTAATCTTCGACATCGAAGAGCGACCTCTTGATCAGTAGGATTGCGATCTATGATCCAGATGTATGGTCGTAAATGGATGGTGCCTCTGGCCCCCGAGCTCTGAGAAGCAACATCGCAACTAGACGTACAAAAAGAGTATTGTCATTGTTATATAGTTATATGTTATATATATATATAAGCAATCCCAATGGTATCTGGGTCCTTTCCAATTTGAATCTGGCCCTTAAGGGTTGATGGGGAACAAGGTATGACAGAAGGGTCAAATCTTGGCCGCGGCTTATTTTTTCTCAAGCTGTGC
>Ga0126342_10020068_pt1 | contig 11275 bp, 7 predicted proteins | sample Cyp1metagenome_FD_92528 | JGI IMG/M metagenome (GOLD analysis project Ga0126342, IMG submission 92528) | Coral microbial communities from Lord Howe Island, Old Settlement Bay, Australia - Cyphastrea 1 metagenome | ecosystem: Host-associated > Invertebrates > Cnidaria > Coral ...
ACCAGAGCCTGGAAGGAGTGAACCTGCCAAGCAATCTTCAGAGCTTGACATTCGGGGATTACTTCGACCAGAGCCTGGAAGGAGTGAACCTGCCAAGCAATCTTCAGAGCTTGACATTCGGGGATAGTTTCAACCAGAGCCTGGAAGGAGTGAACCTGCCAAGCAATCTTCGAAGCTTGACATTGGGCTGGGTGAACCTGCCAAGCAGTCTTCAGAGCTTGTCATTCGTCGTTCTTGGAGGCAATTTTTTGAAGGTTCTCAAAGGCGTGTGTTTGCCGAGCAGTTTGCGTACTTTGAAGATTGGTGGTGCGTTGGTGAGCTGCTTGTGATTCTACTGAGTCGGCATTGTCTGGGCTGGGCTCAAAATATTGCCCGGCAGTTCCGTGTGCGGTATAATTTGGTCTGAAGATCGACAGAATACCATCTCAACGAATTCTCCATTTTGAGTGTGAGGTAGTTCCGAGACTTAGAATTTGTTTGAAACCAATAATATGCATGGTGTTGGATATGATTTCAGTGATTTTATTCACACTGACTTGCAATATGGACCCGCAGGTCGTGGCTCCACAAACCATTCTGCCCTTGAGAAGGGTTTACCAGATATCAGTTGCCCTCCGAATAAGACCAGTGTCTTTATTAGAACAGTGGTTCCTTAAATCATTAAATTATACATGTCCAGCTTCTTGTTGTTCATTTCATCTTAGTCATGTCACTCGAACACTGAAGATAAGTAAATTGTCGCCATAAAAAAAAAAAAAAACACGGCAGTTGATACGGCAGGAGACTGTGGATCTGATGGAAGCAAAGGGCATCATGAACCTGAAGACAAGCCAAAGCCTCAGTGGAAACCTAACAGTGAAGCCTTGCAGCAACCATTCCAGTAACCAACCATTTCCTTACCCTCTGGTTATGTCAAAATAGCTATGGAAAATCACCATTTCTAATGGGTAAATCCACTATAAATGGCAATTTTCAATAGCAAACTGTTAAATTACCAGAGGGTATTTCATTTGACCATTTGCCAAAAATAGTTGATAGAAGTTTTGTACTATCTACGGTAGTTGTTGATAATTCGTGTGGACCTAGGAGTTTTCTTTTCCTCTTCGTTATGTGGATGAATTTTGTCATGGTACTTGCATGATGTACCATGACAAAATTGGATACTATGTACATCTAGTAATAATATCCAATTAGTACATCGAACAAATTATTTGATATTCTTAGGGGTTGCTATACTAACTTCGTCTCCTGTCATTCCTGGATAAAAACTGGCTTAAAAGGTAGCGCCATCATCATTCTGGAGCTGCTGTATGAAGATGGTGTGGCCATCGCCAGCTGCTCATTAAGCAGGACATGATGTACCCTCTGGTTATGTCAAAATAGCTATTGAAAATTATGATTTATAGTGGATTTTCCCATTAAAAATTGTGATTTTCCCATCAGTTATGTGGCTGTTTACCAGAGGGTACATGGGAAAGTGGCACTTCGAATAGTGGAAACTCGTGGAAATTGCTCAGCAAAATTTGGGGGTATAGCTAGCATTAAAATCATTAACCAACCATTTTATCGGAATATCATGGGAGATCATGGAATATATTAATATAATCAACAATATTAAATTATTCAATAAACAATAAATATTGATATATACGGTCCTTTTCCGCTTAGCGGAGTTGTATCTTACTCGCCTTTAGCCGAACTCCTTGAGAAGGAGATGGAAAGAGATCCCCTCAAATTTGGGGTTGATCTAGCTTCATACCCTATATGGTGGGGACACCTGGGAATGTTACGAACCATGGTCGAAGAAAAAAAATCCTGAGAAATCCATCATTTTAGCTGGATAGCTGGGATACCCTCTGGTTATGACTAACATAGCCATGGTATAGCTGGCCCATTTATGGATGGTTTGCCGTTCTTAAAGATGGTGATTTTCCATGGCTATGTCAGTCATAACCAGAGGGTAGGTCTTTTGCACCCCCGCAACGAATTTTTTCTAAAGATCGATGAAGATCTGCAGGATGGATCCCAGATCTGCCAAGAAAAACACGTACGGCGTGGAAGATCAACGCAGCGCCAGTGCTATTTGTGGCGTCGGAACCTGAAATCTTTGGGCGGTGTGACCCATCGATGCTACCCTCTGGTAAACGTTTACATAACTATGGAAAGACTCACCATTTTCAATGGCTAAATCCACTATTTCTATGGGTCATTTTCAATAGCAAACTGTTAGTCATTACCAGAGGCTACCGATGATGGAAGTAACAAACGCGCCGCTTACACTGCTTGACTCAGTCAGGCTGAATTTGCCGTGGATATCTGTGGATATAACCACCTTTATAACTGCTTAACTTCAATTTAAAAGAACACCTGATGTTTGCCAAATCGGCATGAACTTAAGAACCTGAAGCTGGAGTTCATCACACCCACATCGATATTGTGCGTATGTGTCTTCATCACCTTCCCACCATTTCATGTTTCATCCAGCACTTCTCAGCGCGCAACAGGTGGAGTTGACCATCTTCGAAGGTCGCCAGGACCTTCCCGAGGACTTGGCCCAGACTCAGCTGCCCTCAGCGGCATCCATTGGATCATCCATCCACCAGCCCACCAGGCAGCGCGGCACGATGCCCACGATGCCACCCGACATCCCACCAGCCACCCCCAGTGGCCCCAGTGGCCCCGTCCGACGCCGGAGTGCTGCACCCATGGCCCCTGAGACGCCACCGGTGGGATTTCCACCTGGGGCTGGCGAGGTGGGAATGGAGGGAAATGGAGGGACATGCTTTTGGGATGTGGGAGAACAGACTGTGAAACTTCGGGTTTTTGGGGCCTCAGAATTCCACCAGGCACCACCTCCCAGCAAGGCCGCTGGGCGCTCAGTTGGGGCAAGAACTTAAAAATTGCTGGGGGATGGGAGCTTCCACTTGAAAGTGATATATACAATCCCCAATAAAACTCTGTTTAGTATTATAGATCTATATATTTAATTTTAAGTTTCTTATTGGGGTATTTGATATAATAGGTGGATAGGATTAAATCATCATTGGCATAGACTTAGACAGGTTTTTCCGATGGGCTGCGATTTGTTGGGGAATTCAAGGGAATGATGACAAACGTGAGTGAGATCCTATTAATGTCGCTCATCTTTCACCTGGTGGTTTCAAAAACATAGTCAGTTATTTTTAATGCCTTTTTGGAATGACCATCCCCCTAATATGATTGTCCAACATTTTTTAGGGATTCCAGCACCAAGCCGTGTTGCACGCTCAGGCGATGCCCGCCCCGAGTTTTTCGCTGGGTTGCTGGCTCAGTGGAGAGTGGTGTATTGTGGAGAAAAACGCATGTGTCAAAACCCCTATGGATGAAGAATGAACATCGTTGTTTTGACCCAAGACGCTAGGCTATTTCAATCTATTTCAGACTTTGTTCTTGGTCATGTTACATGTTCTTTTTTTTTAACCTCATACCTCACCATTGCATTCAAAGTTCCAAGTTGTTCTTGGTAGATGTGGTACGAATCTTCTGAATGATTCTTATGACAATTGTGGGGCACCATCAAAACTGCATCAAGATGACAACAACTGACCCCATTACCGTTGCATGAGGCCCCAGTGGCGCGCCACCCCACGCGGCGGTGCCGGCACCGCCGCCGGTGAATTGGATGCCGGCGCCGGTGAACCGGATGGGCGGAGCATGTGGAGCGAGCTGCCCAGCTCCCATTGGACGGGAGCTGACACTGCAGGCGCAGGGGATGGAAATCGATGGGATCTGATGCGATTTATGAGTTGTTGTATGTTGTATGTTGTATGTTTTTTTTGGGTTCTCCTGTTTAAAAAAAAACCTGAAATCCCTGAAAGAGAATGACATCAACTCTGGCTATGCCATGGTCGTTTGGGAATCTGACTCAGAAGATCTATAACAAAGTTAGGCGTCGTAGATTAGCCCTTGACAAAGTTGTTGGGTGCATTGGCTTCGCAGGTGACGCAGTTGATGGATATGCCCAGCCGCCAGGGACAACGCTATGTGGTGACAGACCCAGCAGATGAGGGTGGCCCATGATCGTTGGAGAGTTTGGTTGGAAGTCAGCACTTCAGCACCGATTTTTTTGAAGAAAGGCTTCATTAATAAGCATCCCAAATCCTAAACGTCAATCCCTTGCGGAAATGAGTGGAACAACAACTATTAAATGTAAATGTTCAGTTGTTTTCGGCACATCTCATCATTTTCTAGGCGAGTTCTCCACGAAAAAATGTTTGAATTCAACCAAGAATCCGGCCCTGGCTGCAGCCCTTCCGAGGTTCGCGTGCTTGACAACGTGGGGCAGCTAGCAGCCACGAAGCAGGCAAGGAAACCATGGATTTTCCCGAGCCAAAATGGCGGAAAATCGGATAAAATGGGTCCTCCAAGCCAAATTCTGCAGAAATTCTGGAAATTCTTGATCTTCAAAGTTCTTTGGCAAATCCAGATTTGAACATGTGCAGTCCTAGGTCCTAGTGACAGCCCCATTGGTTTTTTGGCCACCTGGCAGGTGGGTGATCCTTTTGCCACCTATGCGCAGACGGTGCTCATTAAGACGGACGGCATCCTGCCGCTGCGAACGGAGCCGAGTCCTGGAACTGCGGCTGTGGGGGGATGGGTTGGGATTTCGGAGACAAAAATCAAGTACCCTTTGGTTATGTCAAAATAGCTATTGAACATGGCCCATGTATAATTACAGTTGATTTTCCATAATATATATATATATATATAAACGTTTATCAGATGGTACCATATTTGGATTCATATCCTGTTGCTGAGGATGATTTTGTGGTGGAAATAGATCGCCTACAAACTGATCAAGCTTATTTGCCTGGAAGGTGTGAAGTAGGAAACTTGAGAAAGTGGCCATGTAGCCACCTTTGGTGCTATGTTGTCTCATCAGATATGTGACTGGTAGGCCCACAGAGGCCAGAGTAACAGAACATCCTGGAGACTTTGCCCCGAACTGCGCCCCTCAATGTCACCCAAAGTCACTTCATTAGCATCATAAAACCAGCAGCAGTGCCTCACAGGGCTATGATTTCATGATTTTTTTCCATGTCAACTCCACATGTCTCCAGACCGAACAAAACATGAAAAAACTTGGGTGACCTGGACCTCAACTTGAAAGCGACATGTCAGCTGGGGAGGAGTCCTACTTCTTGACAGTGCAAGTGGATTATGCAGATGGCAACACTATTGGGTCAAAGCCCCGATAGCGTGATGTGAGATCGAAAACGGTTACCCTCTGGTAAACTAACATAGCTATGGAAAATCCCCATCTTTAATAGGTAAATCAACTATAAATGGACCATGTTCAATGGCTATTTTGACATAACCAGAGGGTATGCCCGGTTATGCTGGTCACCATGTGGCCGATGTTGAAGTCCCATATTCGGTGCTGAGTCGGGCTCTGGGATGCATGCTGGGGGGTGTCACCTGCAACCATGTTGTGGTTTTCAGATGTGCTTCCTCAACGTGTATTTTCTTCGGAAAAAAATCACCATGGTAAAGTATGAACAGCACTGAAACTGGTGTAATTACTGTAATTGAAACATGAGAAGACAATCCAATGACATCCAATGACCGCCCTTAGGGCTGCCATCTCAAAAAACATCCCATCACTATGTAAGACCCTTGGATCAATCCACCTTGTAGGGTCTCACCATCCCAGTCTGCTGAGGTCATGTCAGATCTTTCGTCCAGACCCACGGTCTGAGAAGAGTTCACGTTACCTGCTGACGGACGGGGCTCCGCTTGAGGGGCTCTGGACTTGGGAAGCCCCCAAAATGGAACAAGTTCCATTGCTACTATGATTTTGATATCACTAGTTATGATTCGATTCTGAAACGATTAGTACGAGTCGTCATTATGCCGGATACTGCATATATTTGCATATGTTTGCATATTGCTAACATTCATTTATATAAGTTATCATCAATAATTCATCATCCCAGCTTTCTGAGTGTTTTTGCCATGTTTGTTGGTGCTGCCTTGCAGGATGCCGCCGGGCAATCTGCCAACTGCGGCATTGAACTGCAGGTGTTTGAAGGGAAAAAGGCTCAGGCGCCTGGTGTTGATGGTGGTGGAAGGGAAGCTGGGGATTTACGATACCCTCAGGTAATCCCCGAAGTAAATGGCGGTTTATAGTCGTTGACTTCACTTGGAAATTCATATGATCTGTATGTGGTGATTGAATTTCCAAGAAATAGATGTATGTAGATGTATGGATTGTTTGATGGAATCCAGAAAAATAATGAACATGATAAGATGCCACAATCAAACGAGGGTCCTTTCATTTTTTAGATTCTAGATGAGTTTCTAGTGGTATTCGATGTTTTTCTTCTCTGTTGAAGATCTGACATTTCAAGAGAACTGGCGTACAATGGGGATGCCCGTGAAGTATGAACAAAAATGAGACCTGGAATCTGGCCTTTTGCAATCCATGGCTTTGGTGATTTTTTTCCAGAGGGAACATAGCCTAGCAATAACATGGTTGCTGAATCTGTGCAGGTGCATGCCCGCATGGGAGCGAACCTCGACTCTGGGATGCGGGTCGCTGTTACCCCAGAGGGATGGACTTGGAGGAGTTGATTGGGCCATTTTTGAGGGCGGCATATCCCAGTGATCTATTGAGTTAGCCTAGTCCCAATCAAAATACTGTAATTACCCTCTGGTTATTTAACATAGCCATGGAAAATCCCTTATAAATTAGGGTTTGAATGGGAAAATCATCTATTTCTATGGGCCATTTTCCATGGCTATGTTAGTCATAACCAGAGGGTAAATGGACATGGATGGACATGGTATATGTTTAAACAAATCAGGACGCAGCCGTATTGTCACTATCCCTGTGTTTGCCAAGCTGGTGCTGTCTTAGCCACACTGATTGGGGGCCTCCACCACTGAGTAGACATGATTTCATGGTTCAACCATGTCAAAAACTGGGCCACCATGGGCTTTTATCAAAGGTTGACGGGTTGCAGATGTGGCAGTCTTTTGAGCATCGCGCTTTTGGCTCGCAACTGAAAAAATTACTACAGGCGCTGTGCAAATACTGCAGCGGCCTATTCGCTGGTTCATTGCAAATCAGCATGCCCTGATTACCAACCGTACCAGCACACAACTTGACATGTTTTCCCCTGATTTGTTGATCAAATTACGTCAAATTACCAATCTCCTTCACAAACTGAAGCTGTTGGAGAACAGTGGTCCAGTGGTCATGCCATGGGGTGTACCCAAGGCAACGTTCGAAAGCACGCGGGTGTCAAAGACCTGCGTCGGACTTACCAGGGCAGCGTCTCAGTTCGAAATGATTTGGAGGAAACGATCCGGATCCGATTCGCTGAACCCAATTTGCTGGGTTCAACTCTGCTGAACACTCAAGTGGCACCTGGAGATACGTTCGAATTCCAACCTGGTGAAACTTGGAACTTTGATTTTCACACCACCATAGGAGACAAACTTCGAGCACATGTGCTACGTGGTGCATCATACGCAGTCAGCAAAACAGAGGATGGTGCCATGAAGATGCAGACCTTATCGCGACCTGAACGAAATCGAAGTGATAAACTTTCCAAAGTGAAGGGTTTATCCTTTAGCTTCTCAGCATCTGGTTGGCTGGTGATTTATCAACTTGGAACAGCTGAGTGCTTGCAGAATCATGGCTACTTGGCCCTGCACATGTAGAAATGCCAATCATTTCTCGGCTTGTGCAACATCCAGTTCAACTGGATAATTCCCAACCCATTCAATTTTGTTAGCCAGTGCCCCCTGGTAATTTAACATAACGAAGTGGAAAAATGGTGATGTTCCATAGTTATGTTAGTTTACCGGAGGGTAATGGATTGACTACTATGGAATTACATCTTCTAACCAAATTCCTGAAGCTTTTAAACAATTATATACAACGTTTTTATTTCAAGCCTACGAGGCATTGCCAAGAATCCCTACGTTCGCGTCTCTGGAGCCTCTGGGGGTGCTTTTACAGCTGCATTGATGATGTATGATGCAGATTTGCGGAAAGTGGTTGATGTACTGCTGGGCTCAGCTGGACGTTGCTGAGAAGCACTAGTGATTGGCAATGTGTTGCCCCTCAACTCACTGATAGGTCTTCAAATGTGTTCATTCTGATTTTCCACCAGTCTAAGTACATCTAATATGTGCTAATATATTCAAATATATTAGAATATATCATTTGGTTATGAGTTGATCACACCCAACTACTCCTCTTATTCTTATAAAGTTGATGTATAGTTGATGTTTCTGATCGTTCAACTCTGCCCCTGGGGAATTGCAGCCCAGGTTTACATCGCTCTCCCGAGAAGGCCTTTCTGCTGCGGAACTTCGTCCTACAGGCCATGCAGGAAGTGATCCGCGATGGCAGCTATCAGCACCCCTTCTTCGAATCACAGCGATGTGAAATCGTGGTCTCATCCACGTCCAGCCCAGGTGTTTGGAGATGTTTGGTGATGTTTGGATGGTTTTGGATGGTTTTGGATGGTTTTGGATGGCTTTGGATGTTTGATGATCTTTGATGTGGGTAGATCATTTTTAGATCTATTTTCAGGATGTGGACATTTGGCTGGTTCTTGAGAACACGTTGAACTGACAGAGTTGACTTTCTTGGAAGTTAGGAGAATGAAGACAACAAGTTTTGATGGACTCGCCCGAGGCATGCTGTGGACGTTAGGTGAAGGGGCATGACGGAATAACATAGAATAACATAGCTTCCTGCGGCCATAGAGCTTGGTCATTTCCAGAATTCACAATCCAATTCAATCCAATTCCTGGGTAATGTCGACCCTGGATGTTTTTCAGCCCTGGTTGATGAATCGGGGGCGGTACCTTTACCTTCCCAAGGATCAACGTTGCGGGGTCCACATTCATCCAGGGATCCAGCCCCCACCCCGGCAGGAGGTCATCGAGGAGGCTTCGCCAAGATGGTCCTCAGTGGTAAGGAGCGTCCTTCTTTTTGATCGCGCCAAGACATGTGTTTGGAAGATGATGCTAGTATATGCCATGGTAAACAGCCACGTAGCTATAGAAAATCACCATGCTTTTCATGGGTAAATCCACTATTTCTATGGCCATTTTCAATAGCTACGTTAAATTACCAGAGGGTATATGCTATTTATCTCCATTTATATGCCGTTGTTGGATGAAATAGTGGTTCCAAACTTGAACTCAAGAACAAGTTGGGTAGAGAGTCAAATGCCAGGGTGCCTTGTGACCAGCTTATAATTGGCAGCTTCCAAGACGTTTTCCCCAGTAAGCTGCACATCATCCAAGATCAATTTTTGGGGGAGATGAAAGCACCGCTGTTTGACCATCCCCAGTTCCCAAAATCACAAGGTTTTCTCATGTTTTCTCCATGTCAGGTTCAATTCTCTCTAGTTCAGTATAGGCTCGCCAAAGTTCATCCATATTCCACTTAAAAATAGACTGTAGAGAGAGAGAGAGAGATCAATTCTCAATCTATGCAATCTCCAAATCCATGCTCAGAAAATCGCCTCTCCCCCTAAAACCCACACCCAACAGCTCCAGCCATGTTTTGAGTGTTTCCTATCTCCCCAATGTTTCACCGAGGAGCACCGCTTGAAGCACTTCACCAGCTCTGCGGACATCGCCGTGGCGTTGTTGGCCTCTGCAACTTGTGGTATCAGCGGCTTGCCCTTCAAGTTCCGTGACGAGGAAGGACAAGAACAGACCGTGGCGGATGGTGCCGCGCTGGGACCGGGGACCCCGCGGGGACCGGGGATGGCCAAGGGGCGGCCTAAAGTTTTAAGGGAGCCTAGAAGATGTAGAAATGAAGATCAAGATGAAAATGGACAGAATTTGACAGAATCAATAAGAATCCGGGAAGATCTGTTGTTGGAAGATTTAATATTATGGATTTTGGGAGTGTAACTGTTGAAAGGATGAATCAAGGAGGGCGGGAGCTAGAAAATGAGGATACAAGTACTTGGAAATTGATTGGTGGTGCATGGATTGGGACTGCTATGTCGATAGTTGGAGTCCCAAACCTAAGACACATATAGAATATAGAACAATGTTTCTGGATTTGGTTGTGTTTCTCTATGTTTGGAAATTTCGGACTCGCCTGCAATGCATTCTCAGGTGCTTTCAAGAATTTCCTGCCTCGCATTGACGACCAATCCATTACTGTCAAACCCTTCAGTGATGGCATCGACGTCTTTTCCTTTACCGGGCAGCGCTCTGATGTGGGACCCTCTGAATATGCACCTGGGCATTTGAACATTGCGATTTGAAGACATGTTGTGAAAGTTGACCAGCGGCATTTTCCATCATTTTCCCATGATTTTCCCATGATTTCCCATGTCATTCTTCACCTTCATATCATTTTCCCCCAAACGAATCTTCCAAAATCACCTCCAAAGCCATCTCTTCGCCAAGCCTTCGCCAAGCCTTCGCCCAGGTCCCGATGTCTTTCGGAGTTTTTCCTCCACCCCTGACGTTGCTGGAGCATCTCTATGAGTTGGGCTATCAGGACATGGAGACGTGGCTACAGAATCACCTGGATGAACGTCTCAGTGCCTTGAAGAACGACCAGGAGATGGCTGCATGGCTGCGGTGATCCTGGTGGGATGATATTCATAGGGGGGGATACCCCAATAGCTCGCTGGATGGTTTATTGATGTTTATTTCATGGAAAATTCTATGTTTTAATAGATGATTTGGAGGCACCCCCATTTCACGAAACCTCCATATATGATATTCAGCTGATGTAGTTCAATGGATCTAGATGGATCTAGATTGGTTGGCATGTTGATGGCTAGATCCAACGTCATTTGCACCAAATATTCCCTTCCTAGGTGTTCATGATATGTTTCAGGACATTCCATGACTTGAACCACTCAGTCACTGCAGGAGGATCTTCCAGAGCCGGACTTCAAGTGCCCCAATGATGGCATGCTGTGGCACAAGGAGGTTTTGCAAAGGGTGCCAGTGAAATGGGCTGACATGCTCCACTCTAAAAATTTCCTGGCCACCAATGAGCCAAAGATCTTGAACGAAGGCGCGAGCGATTTTGGAAAGACAGTTGCCATGGCGTTTTTTTTCAAAGAAAAACTGAGAGGTTGGGATACCCTCAGGTAATCTAAGGTAGCTATGGAAATCATTTTGCTACCCAGAACGATCTTTCTTGTTCAACGGATACTAGATCCATTGAATTGACATTCGGATGTATGTATGTATATAATATATGTATGTATGTATGTATGTATGTATGTATGTA
>Ga0126342_10020069_pt1 | contig 11274 bp, 8 predicted proteins | sample Cyp1metagenome_FD_92528 | JGI IMG/M metagenome (GOLD analysis project Ga0126342, IMG submission 92528) | Coral microbial communities from Lord Howe Island, Old Settlement Bay, Australia - Cyphastrea 1 metagenome | ecosystem: Host-associated > Invertebrates > Cnidaria > Coral ...
AAAATTCATTCAATTCCCAAATTCATTCAAATTCTTGTTCATGGTAAGCTAAAATTCATTCAATTCCCAAATTCATTCAAATTCTTGTTCATGGTAAGCTAAAATTCATTCAATTCCCAAATTGATTCAAATTCTTGTTCATGGTAAGCTAAATTCATTCAATTCCCAAATTCATTTAAAATCCAAATTCATTCAAATTCTTGGGATGGGGTTCAAGCACCATAAGCTAGTTACTGCTAGTTGATGGTCGCTGGAAAATTGACACCAAACTCAGTGGCACATCGAGTGGAACTTCCCTCGTCACGTCATTTGCAAAGCTCCATTTGAAGAAATATTGAGTACTACCTGGCTACAGAATTGTATAAGTGAGAAAATGGTGGTTTGGAAGATGTTTTGTCCATTCAGTTGGGAATGGAATAAAAATCCCAACTGATGAACTCATATTTTTCAGCGGAGTTGAAACCACCAATCAGATAATTAACCATCATTAACTATCATTAATCACTATTAATCACCATCATTAACCATCATTAACCATCAGTTAACCATCAGTTAACCATTATGAACCATGGAAATCCCTATGGAAATCCCCATATAACGAAACTTGACTCAGAGCTCCATGATGCTTCTATGGGTCGAGATGGCTAGAGATGTCCTGAACCCACCCGAGATGGCGGCCGCAGCGATTTTCCCTGTTTGGTAACTGGTATGTTTAGATATGTCTAGTATGTTTAGCCAGTAAATTGACATTAGATATCATGATATAGAATATTATATATATATATACATATATATATAGATATGTAAAGCAACGATTAGATATGTAATCATGTGTCCTTTCGGACACAGAGGTTTTTCCAGTTTTCCATGCCATTTTCCTGTCAAAATTCCATGCCGTTGACTTCACAACCGCCGCCTCCTTTTGGCCCAGCCGAGTGAGGGCGCCACTTAAAACGCCGAGGCGCCATTGAAGTGGGGTATATATATATATCCCAAGTTTTGATGGCTAAAATCTGTTAAAATCCCAGTAAAATTCCATTGAAGTGGGTTTTAAGTATGTATAACATGATGATGATGATGATGATGATGATGATAATGATGAGGATGATGATTATATATATATATATGAGCCATTCGATGAATCCCATTTGGTTGATAGATTGTTCATCCCTACTTGTAGAATGTCTTGGGATTTTCAACACGGCCTGGTGGATCAACTGCTGGCAACATGTTGATCGCCAAGTACCCAGAGAAAATTGGTCAGTTCTCTACCTACAGAATTAATGCTTGCAGCCATGAAATTCATACACAGTACTCGTTGGTGGTTTGGAACATGTGGATTATGACTTTCCATTCAGTTGGGAATTTCATCATCCCAACTGACTTTAACTCCATCATTTTTCAGAGGGGTAGGGCTCAACCACCAACCAGATAATTAACCATCATTAACCATCATTAATCACTACTAATCACCATTAATCACTATTAATCACCATTAATCACAATTATACCATCAGTTAACCATTATTAACCATTATTAACCATTATTAACCATTATTCACCATGCAAATCCCTATGGAAATCCCCATATATACCATGATATACCATGATATACCACCAACCAGACACTAACTGCTGTCAGGCCATGGCGGAGACACGGCCGTTGAAGGTGGGATTTGTGGGGCCGGATCTCGGAAAATCGTGTGGCCAAGCATGAAACCACATGAAGCCATCATTTTTTTTTATATTTTATTTATAGTTGGTTACATACCATATCTTATCATATATATATAGTTATAAGATATAAATAGTTATTATATATATATATATAATTAAATAGTATTAAATAATTAGTATATATATATAAATTATAGTTATATATATATATATATTCTAGTTATATATATATATACATATCATAAATGATTTATGTATTCATTTTTCATATACTCCATGATATCACCTTGGCTTTTCGCACTTCTCCAACTCGGCACGTCGCCCGAAGCGGCGCAGGCCGCTGGAGCCATGCGTTGGTTGGCGCTGGGGCTGGCTGCCTTTGCTGCCTATTGGGCGCCCAAGGTGCGTGGGAAGGGGGGCTGATATATTATACTATGATTTGTTTATTTACACTATACACATGTATGTGTATATATATATATATATTTATTTATTTTTTATGACAATATACATATATATATACATACATGTGGGGTGGGTCAAAACCAGGTCGGTACCATAGTTTCGGGGATTGAACACAATAAACAAGTCCATAATCACCAACAATTTTGATTCGAACTAGCTATGAGCCGGTAAACATGGACACATAGTTGAAACGGGACTTATATGGGTATAGTTCAAGCAGTTGGGTCCAAAGTGAGATTCAAGGCCTTTATATATCTATTGGTTTATATTTGATTATATAGAGTCCTCAAAATGTTTTGTGGATCGCTGAATGTTTAATTCTGGTTCCTGGAATTGCTTGACAGGGCGATGGACAATTCCATGTTTTACCATCTTTAGGAGTCATAGTGCGTACGTGAGCATAAAAAGGAATATCATCTACATCAATAGGAATAATATATATAGTACAGCATTATTTATACAGTTGAATTTATAGATCAAACTTGTTGATACCATCCAGTAAATTAACATAGACCCTGCCAGATAGGGGTTGGAAGATTGGTGTCCATTAGAAATTGGTTATTTTCAGGGTCTATGTTAATTTACCAGAGGGTAAATCCCAAATAATTTCAGGAATCCCAAATTTGATGAGTTCCTGCAGCTAAACCTGCCAGGTTTGGGTCAGCGGATCCTTGCAAAACGAACGCAGGCGCGATGGGTTGGATCAAACACATGAGTTTCACCATGAATTTCAGGTTGGTTGATTCAAATACATATCATTGCATTTGATATATCATAATTGACCACATGTATATATATATATATATATATCAAACTATCCATATCAAATTAGTGTATTACCGATGATCATTTATGATATCATTATATAATTTTCTTATGTATATGATCAATTATCTAATTCATGGGGTAACGATCGTATTGTTGAGATGGAGGCCGGAGCTGGTGGCTTGTCGCACCACAGCGCGACGTGTGTCTTTGCCCAACGTGAAGAACATTGAGGCGCAAGGAAAGCAGCGTTACGTGGATGATTTTCAATAAAGTTGGTGTTAACCGATGTGTTTTTGTCCCCATATAGTGATATTATTGCGATTTTTAACTCTGCTGAGTTGGGTTGTTTTTACATCAAGATAGAATATGATGGCCAATAAAGATACCAACTGATAAGATGAGATTGATCAAATTCTTCGGGAATCTGAAGTATTTTTTGAATCCATGACACAACTTGTCACCTCCAGCGTCCCCGAAAAAGCCACTCGTGAGATTGTTGGTTTCAGTCACACTGATGGTCAGTGAGCAAAGTGGGAGGATTCCCAATGGTAAGATATACTCTTTTGTTATTTAACGTAGCGAACTGGAGAATCACCATGCTATTGATAGGGAAATCATGAAAAATCATCTATAAACGGGCCATTTTCCATAGCTATGTTAAATGACCAGAGGGTATGTGGTAACCATTTTGTACTTCCGAGGATGTCCAAGTTTAGTTGCAGGTCATTCAGACTTCCCTCGTTAGGGTCCAACGTGCCCAAGCAATGGTTTTTGCTGAGGAATTCTGCTTGAATCCAATATGAAACCATGTGAAAGCCAAGAATTCCAGAGTAAAATGTTCTAGAAGCGAAGGTATTTTATGTTGTTTGGGGCCGGATCACAGGATCCACCAAAGACCAAAAGGTCGAAACAGCCAGAGGCCTGCTTTCCATGGTTCAAAAGAAAATGTTCATTCAGAAGGCGCTTACTGCCTCTGTAAGCACTATAAACCTTCTTGTGCTTGACCGAAAAAGGGGGAGCGTGCAGCGACATAAGACAGCCTAAAATTATCCTAGCGGGGGGGTTCCCATGGTTTCTCTATATGATCAATGATCTACAAAAGCTGCTAAGCTGGATCTCCACCGTCACTGGAGGGTACCCAGTTGTACCGCCATCCGCCGCAGTCGCGGAAGTCGATGAAAGAGCACAAGTTCGATGAGGACCAGCCTGAGACTGGCTTTCAAGGTATGATAAATCGTGAAACTGACAATGTGGGGCCCCCGTTTACGATAGCTATACGATAGCTAAGTTGGTTTAGAACTTCAATAACTATGGTTTATGATAGCTATAACTATGTAGTTAAAGCAATGAAACTTATTCCCATGCTGCCTTTTTGTGTAAGTTACCATGATAGCAGAGTCGATGCACAATTTGCGAAGCGTGTATCGTTTCGACACTTGGATGATCTCAGAGCTCAGCTACGTTGCAGTATGGGGATGTAATTTGGGACCACACGTGCATTATACAATAAGATGTGATTAGGAATTAGGATATATTTGAGTTGACAGAGTGAGGACGAACATATGTGAACATTGACATAAGATTAACATGTCAGGAATACACAAAATATGTATGTGACTGACACCCATCTCCGGGATAGCCTGAAGAGGGTGCCCTGAATCAGACACACAGATAGCATGGCTTGCGGGGAAGCATTGGGATTTGCCCCCTGGTTGTTTAACATAGCTATGGAAAATGGTCCATTTTGATAGATGATTTAGTATGATTTACCTATAAAAGTATATAAAAGTGACTTTCCATAGCTACGTTAACTAGCCAAAAGGGTAGCCATCCGATGGCAAGTATGGTTCTCGTGGTGCCCATTGTTGGGCCTGTCCAAGTGAAGGAGGAAACCGCTCCAAAATGGCCATCCCAGAGCCGAAATCCAGGGTAACAACAGCTTTTCTGGTTGGTGCTTTGGAACATCACTGATGGGAAAATCACCATGCTATTAATGGGTAAATCAACTATTTCTATGGAACATAACTGGTTGGTGCTTTGGAACATGAATGGATTCTGATTTTCCATTCAGTTGGGAATTTCATAATCCCAACTGACGATTTTTCCATAATTTTTCAGAGGGCTAGGTGTTTTTGCACATGTACAGTAGTCTTTGGGTGGAAACACTTTCCTTTTTGACCCGGAGTCCGGTGCAAAAGAGTATGGCAACATGCGACCGCCTTCAACTGGCGCTTGTTTGCAGGCGTTTGCCTTGATAAAGGGCCGAAATTGAAACCCATACTAATACAGTACATGTTTCATTTGCCCCTTGTTGCCCGGATTTTGCATCCATTTCTTTCCATATCTCCTAGTTCGGGAACCATTTCTGTTGATTACCCCTTTGTATTGGTGATCATTCCAACATACCCATCATTTCTGCTCGTAGATCTCCTTCCACTTTCTGGTTCTTGGCCGCCCCAGTAGCTTCAGCTGGCAGCAAAATCCAATTACAATCCCACTAAAATAGTTAGTTAATGGATGGTTATTCCCCGGAAATATGGTTCATCATATGTGTTGACCCATCCCCATTTCTAACGAATTCTGTTGTAAATCCCCCATTGTTTACCGTAGGATGGCGGCATGTATGACATCATCAAGTACCCTCTGCTCACAGAGAAGGTCCTGCTGTTGATGCTGAAAACATCCGGGCCGGCGAGGGATTGACTGAAACCTTCGTGAAGGTCATTAGCCTATACATATTTGATAGATTTGAATAGTATATTGATTTGGAATTATATGGACTTAGATGGATGAATGTGGATTTATAGTGGATCTAGTTAGATGGGATTTGAAACCAATTTGTAACTCGGGTGGCTTTTCTGTATGGATGTTTCACTCTTGCCTAAACAAAGGTGATGGTCCGAGCATGGTAAACATGAGAATGCCCAGCTCTATCATCTGAAAATGAGGTATACCACCAACTCGCCATTTTCATGGAAAAATGATGGATTTTCGTGGGAAAATTACGGATTTTCATGGAAAATGATGGAACATGATCATAATTCATTTGGGTTTTAGGGCACCCTATTTTCACACGAACCCAGAATCTATAATGTGTTTGTTCTTATTATTTACAGTACCAACATGACAATTTATAAGATTAAGATTATTTAGCCTCAAAAGGTTTAGTTTACCACATTCTTGTTCACTGGGTCTCTGTGAAAATTGGGGGTCTCGAATATCCATGGTTTATCATTATTGCTCCTACTCTGCGCCATTCTCAGACAAACCAAGATTTATGGTTCAATTCATTGTTTTTCTGAAATCCATATCCAAATGATATTCTCGAAATCAATACTATTTATAAATTTCGTGGTTACATCACCATGTTGCTTTGTTAAATGCAAGAACTTCTTTGACTGTTTTGTATCCAAACAAAAAAGTTGGAGGATTCTCTAAGTGTTGAAAAAAACATCTCCATCTCCCGTCGATCCCGGTGGACCCGATCTCTGGTGAATTCCCCATGGCAAATCTTCATGGCAAATCAACTGCTGCTTGGTGCTTTGGAACATCACTGATGGGAAAATCACCATGCTATTAATGGGTAAATCAACTATTCCAACTATTCCTATGGAACATTATTGGTTGGTGCTTTGGAACATGAATGGATTATGATTTTCCATTCAGTTGGGAATTTCATAATCCCAACTGACGATTTTTCCATCCTTTATCAGAGGGGTAGGTCAACCACCAACCAGATAATTAACCATCATTTACCATCATTAACCATCATTAGTCACCATTAACCACCATTATTTAGCGACCATCACCAACCAGACAGAACTTAGTGGTGAACTCAGCTACGGCGCAGGCGTGCCGCCTCTTGGAGAAATACAACACCTACACCTTCCTGGTGGATCGACGGGCCAACAAGTCCCTCAGCGCTGGGAAGATGTGTTGGGAGCATGTGATGGGAACATGTTGGGAACATAAGGGAAAATGCCCTCTGGTTATGTCAAAATAGCTATTGAAAATGACCATTGAAATAGTGGATTTACCCATTGAACATGGTGATTTTCCATAGTTATGTTAGTTTACCAGAGGATATGTGATGGAACATGTGTTGATTGCTTTTGTTTGCCAAATCAAAATGGAGTATGACTTGCAATAATAAATGGTGATGTCAATTGATATCATGATATCCCGGCCACTTTCAGACATACCAAGACCTGCTGATGCGGAAAAGCCGCATGGCCCGTATCCTTAACGAGGATCCACGGAGCATCGATGAAAGCTGGTAACGATGTTTGTCAATTGTCAATGTTGGCCGTTGATCGTTGGTATACATTATGACCACCAGTGATATGTGTGATGGTGATATGGTACATTGATTGTATATTGCAGATCGAAAACTAGCATGTAAACTGGCAATCGGGATCTGCGGATCTGCTAAGCATGAAATGGTGAGGATTTGATATGATTTGATGACATTATCACCTTAAGTGGGATGATTCTTCAAGTAACATAGCTACTCCAAGAATTGGGTGGGAAGCCATCGTGGGTAGGCCCCGGAGCTTTGTGCGGCCAAACTTTGTTTGCTTCTTTGACTTCTTTGACATGATTTGGAGCTTTCATTCTTCATATTCGGAACTTTCGAATCGGTGTTTTTTCAAGTATTTGATGTCGAACTTGTCATGTTTGTCCATGACTGGAAGGCAGTGATACCAGTGACTGTGTTAAAAACCGGGGGATGAAACTATGGTGCCAAAGCTCAGACATGAAGATAGAGGTACCTCTAAATCAATTGGTTAATTAAAGGACATTGCCATTTAGAGTAGATGGGATAGTTAGGGTCCGAAGTGTCCGACACACCCATTTTTCACCTGTCACTTAGCCAAGCAATGACTCATCACTAGCGACAGATCATATCCCCTGGCTCATTGGGATGGATGATACTTTGTCAATTCCTCTCGTCCAGTTCCACTCAAGAAAGGGAAGAAAAACGCAACACTGTGCAACTTAGAGCCCAAACAAGAGATGTGGATCAACGTTTTAACAGTTTAGGGCCCAGGGAACCAAGATACTTTCAGATACCTGGAACCCTCGCCTGTGCCTAATCGCGGGGTCTTGGTTCCGGAATCTCAAGCCCTTTTGGGTCCAACATTTCAGGTATTGATATTTATTGATAGCATCACTTAGGTTCTGAATCATAGTGAGACCTCCATTAGTAACCCCATCAATCACATGAACTTGAACCCCCAATAAGGATCTAATGTGAAACCCCATGAGTAAGTTTGAAAATCAAACCCTCGACACATTTTGCAAGCTTCGTGGCTGCTTCATTTCTCCAGGCCCCAGATTCGTGCGGCGATTGAGACCATTTTCGGTGTGAAGGCTGTGAGCTGGTCCCAACATATTGGAGTTGAAGAAAAATGAACGATTGCAAAATTGAAAGCAACATGTTTCAATCATTTTCCTATTAGCCGAGGACGATCAAGTTTGTATTCCAGATATGTTCCAATTCAACGCAACATATAACTGTGAAGCTAGACAATCAACAATTTATTCACGCATGCTTGAGGAAAATTGCCCAACGAGTCTACGAAAGGATGTAGCCCACGAGAATTGCAAATAGCAACGGGATACATGTAATTCGCCCTCCAGCGAAAAGGAACTTGGATCTAAAAAAGAGTACATTGCTTTGGAGGGGGGACTTCCTGAAGTTCAAATCGACCTGATGTACGGCAAAAATTGCCTTCGGTCATCAAGTATGTCTAGCTGGGAAATCTTCGCACTATAGAGGTTGAAATGGGAAATGCATCTCGAAATGGTGAATTTCCATGGATTTTCCAGCCATGCTTGATGATCAGCGGGAACGACTTGGCTCACTGTCCATGTTCCACTTGGCTATCCGCCTGTGGGGGACTCCCAAGACCTGTTGGGTGAATCTGCAACTCTTGGAAAACCCCAATTATTGTAATTCAACCATTGCAAAATGCATGCTGATTGGTGGATATTGGTGGTTTGGAACATTTGTTATTTTCTTTTCCAGAATAGATGGGATGTCATCCTTCCCATTGACGAACTCATATTTTTCAAGATGGTTAAAACTACCAACCAGTCATGTTTCTAACTGTTTCCCTGGAGGCTACATGCTTCGTGACTCTAGCGGCCATGATTTCACGTATAGCCCAGTTGCTGATGTTTGATTTTCCCCATGGAAAGTCAACCATTTGGGGGATCTGTAGCAGCCATAGCATGTTTTAATTTTTTAAGGGACCCTGGAGCAGATCCAAGTATTCCTTGTTGTTGGGGGATTATTATCCATCAGTTGAGAACCTGTTCATCTGAACCAACCAGATGTTTTTTTTCATGAAAGAGTATTGGGAAGCCCGTTCTACAGTAGCATTATAACATTGTGGTGATGGTTAGCAAATATTCTTTCATTGAACAATCATCTATTGTCCAATTCCTATGGCGAAGCTGATTGTGGTGATGATTTTCCCAATATAGTGTCCAAGCATTTTTACCAATATTTCCCAATTTTACGAGATTGTCGCAATCATTGAGCCATCATTTTCCCAAAACCCTTTGGTCAACTGAAAGTTTGCTGATAAAGCAATCGCCATTTAGTTCGTTGATTTACCGAACTTACAAATGGCGATGTTCCATAGTTATGTTAGTTTACCCTATGGGATTTTCTTAATCTATCAAATTTCCAGGGCATATCAATATGAATGGAATATGAATGGAATATGAATATTCATGGGAATATGCATGAAATATTGGATAACCCATGGATAACCCATGGATAAGCCATGGTTCCAATCCCTTTTTTTTTCCCCGATGGATCCTCTGAATCCAACGAAGATTCCGCGCCTTCAATGGCCAGGTCCTGAAGTGCAACACCCTCATCCCCACCTCCAGCTACACCGTGGCGTCTCATGGCATTTTCACCAACGGTGCTGTCAGCGGTTGAGCGGGGATGGTTGGAGCGTGGCCGTGGGTGAAACGTAAGGTGAAACGAAATATGCGGCTTTGGGATATTGTTTTTTTTTTTCGATTTGTTTTGGGGATGTTGGTAAGTTGCAACATGTTACCCCACCATTAGTTTTTGTACCGGGTTGGGGTATGGGGCTAGGGTACTTCTCTCTTACCCTGGATTGTTGATGATTGTTGAGGGTCTAGAATCGTCTAGGCATGAACATATACGGACAAATCCAGTGATATGGGTCATGGGTTATCAACTACCCTCTGCTAATTTAACGTAGCTATTGAAAATGACCATTTATAGTGGATTTAAAATGGTGATTTTTGAATATGTTTGATAGTTATGTTAGTTTACCAGAGGGTAATACAACAAATCAATACTCATTATTGAAATATTAACTAATGATGGATTAATGGATCATCAGTTGATCACAATCATTGTTACTGGATTGATCATGATCGAACACATCGTTAAAATACCGGATCAATCTGGATGATATCATAAAAATCATGGATTGGATATCAATTAATATGACACATGAACTGGACATCATGGATTGATCATTAAAAAACTGGATGGATCAACGGTCATCAATGATGGCGTCAGATCCAGCGGATCGATTTTTGCGCGCTTTGGATATGGCCAAGTCTTCCAGGCAGAGATGGTTTCTCCGGTGAAGCAACATGTTACAATGGAAAATCACCAGTTTTCATGGGAAAATCCACTATTTCTATGGCCATTTTCAATAGCCATGTTAGTTTACCAGAGGGTATGGTTTCTCCATGAGAAACACTCATTATTCTTACTGGTGCGTATAAAACGCAGGGAATTTTCGGGAATGATCGACAACAACTATAGCAATAATCATCCCAGCAACGCCCATTCCCATCCATTCCCCACTAAGCACCAGTAAGTTATTAAATGATACATATTGTGAATATATTAATGTTTGAATTGATTATTGAAATGATTGGTATACCATTTGTGATGAAATGCAGGGGGTAAATATCATTAAACAATCATTAAAAAATCATTAAATATCACCATAAATTTAATGTTAGTATTGGATGAATATGTTTGACCATACAATTCAAAAGGTTTAAATCCATATTCTGCTAAAGCCAATAAATAATGAACCATACCTCCAATATCACCAGAAATAGTTTTTGTTTATTGCTGCGAGGGTGCATCCGCTGGTAAGCTGAAGCGGATTCAGGGATAACCCAGTCTTTGGAGCTGCAGGCATACATCCTTATACATATATATGTAATTATACGCGCAACGCCTGGGTTCTGCCCAGGCGTTGCAGCGTATATATCTACAATTCACAAACAAATGATATTGCAAATTACAGTAATTCCTATGGGAAAAATAACAAAGGTATTAGGGACTAT
>Ga0126342_10020070_pt1 | contig 11273 bp, 10 predicted proteins | sample Cyp1metagenome_FD_92528 | JGI IMG/M metagenome (GOLD analysis project Ga0126342, IMG submission 92528) | Coral microbial communities from Lord Howe Island, Old Settlement Bay, Australia - Cyphastrea 1 metagenome | ecosystem: Host-associated > Invertebrates > Cnidaria > Coral ...
AAACACTAGGGGTTCGGACCACTTTTGGAGCTTCAGATGTCGCTTCACTAAACTACACTACACTACACTCCACTACACTACACTACACTCCACAACACTACAACTACAACTACACAACTACACTCCACTACACTCCACTACACTCCACTAACTAAATTACACTACACTACACTACACTACACTAAATTGCACTACACTACACTACATTACACTACACTACACTACCTTCCACTACACTTCACTACATCACATTACACTACACTACACTACACTCCACTACACTACAGCTACAACTACACAACTACACTCCACTACACTAAATTACACTACGCTACATTACACTACACTACACTCCACTACACTACATTACACTACACTACACAACCTTCCACCACACTTCAGTACATTACACTACACTATACTCCACTACACTACAACTACAACTACAACTACACAACTACACTCCACTACACTAAATTACACTACACTACACTATATTACACTACGCTACATTCCACTACACTCCACTACACTACACTACATTACACTACACTACATTACACTGAATGACACTGCACAACAGATAGACAGGTAGACAGACAGATAGACAGATAGACAGATAGACAGATAGACAGATAGACAGATAGATAGATAGATAGACAGACAGGTAGACAGCTAGACAGATAGACAGATGAAAGAGAGAGAGAGAGATAGAAAGACAGACAGACAGACAGACAGATAGATAGATAGATAGATAGGTAATTAGATGGAAGAGAGAGAGAGAGAGATAGATCGATAGATAAATAGATAGATAGGTAGATAGATAGATAGATGGATAGATAGGTAGGTAGGTAGGTAGATAGTCAGAGAAAGAGAGAGAAAGAGAGGAGACCTCAATCACCTTTCGATCCATCAGTGGCTTCGCTCTGACATCCCTGATTCACAACAACCAACCTCTCCTATAGGTTTCCTATTTTTGAAACTTCCGCCACCGCCTTGTGCGGTACTACTGGTAGGATGACAATAATTACTCGTACTGCATCGGAGGATTCTCCTTGATCTCAAAGGTCAACGTTATACCTTGCGGCCCTCAGATTGATCCTTTCACATCCTGTCAAGTCCTTTCACCAAGAGATCAAAGGAGGCATTTTTCAACATATTTTGTATATTTTTGTATAACATGATATTAGCCTAGGTGGTTGCCTGTGTGTGTGTATGCATGCGACTGCGTGGGTGGCCTCTTGGCCATCCCACACCCATACACATCCAATCACATCCACACCCAGGTGCATAGGGAAAAACCAAAGCCATCAGAATCAAACGGACAAAAAATTCTATTCATAGGCCTTCGCTCACACACGAATGTGTACAAAATACATTATTCTGCACACCGACTTTCCAACAGAACAATTTTCCCTTGGTTGATTATCAGAATGACATGCCTTAAAACGAGCAAAGAGGGAAAGGAGAGAGATATCAGTAGACCATAAGAACAGAAACCAAGAAACCAAAAGAGGCACTTGCCCCCCTAAAAAAGGCAACAACCCTACACTGCCATATACATATACTCATATACTGTTTGAATGTGTAGGACTAAGGATGTGGACTCAAGACGCAATGCTCAGCAACCGCTGCGAAAAATGAACAAAACATGAACTAGTATGATCTAGTATGTATAGTTTTTCATTTTTTCAGTGGTTTTCTAGTGGTCCTCCAATGCTGCATCCCAGAAGCATTGGCAGGAGCATGAGGTGGAATTGCAGGACCTACGTGCTGAGAACCAGCGTCTCAATGAAGAGCTGCGCCGCTTACGTGGTGAAGTGCAACACGAAGTGCCGCACCATTCATTGCCTTACAGTGCCACCGATTTGCGTATGGCAGCCGCACATCCAGAGCCAGACCCGCCACATGTGGCAACCTCAGGACAAACTGACTTTTCATGCGACTTCCATGGATGCAACTCGTAGAAAGGGCCAGATGGGGATAAAGTATGATAAAGTTGCATGCACATGCTTGGACAGACCTATTTGATGCCACCAAAACTCCTTCGTGCTCACTGACTGCCAGTGCAGGCATCTGCCGCTACGTTGATCCATGGCGACAACCAAAACCCTTTGGTTGAAGTGGTCATCCATGGTGCCGGTGGCCTTCCAGAGGTTCTTCGACACAGAGAGTTGCCTCAGTTGGACTGTGACATAGGAGCCATCACCTCATGTCCGCACTACACTTCAATTAGCCTTTTAGATTCGGGACATTAGCGTCAATGCAAATCATTGACGAAGAGATGGCTGCAAAAGGAGATTGTTTGACTATTTTATTAATGATTAGCTTTGTGAATTCGACTGTGAGTGACTGCCTGGGTCAAGACGTATTCTAGAGGCTTGGCTCACAGTTATATAGGCACTGGGAAAGAGGTTTCAGGGAGAGAAGCAAAGTGGTGAAGGAATCGCGATTTGCTTCCAGACTGCTTGAATCTGGCAAGTACAGGTAGCAGCTAGCAAGAGCTAGTACTTCCCCACTGAATGATCGTCCAAAGGCATGCCTCAGCGAGGGGAGTGATTTAGGTTGAGGAGCGGTCTCTATACTTGGTGCCCTTTCTGTGCTCGTTTGTGATATGTTTCTTATATTTGCGCGAACAACTATGGAATTCTTGCAACAGAGTGGGTCCACTCCAGTATGTCCAGAAGGTAAGGTCCTACCCAGGCACATGGTAACAAGAACTTGGGATCCAGGCTTCCCCGCTCTCCTGCCATCTCCTGCCATTGAAATGCCTTTATGAGGCACTCCTTCAAGCAGCCGATGGTTCCACCTGCCAACTTTGCACGACCTTCGGTTTCGAGGAGAAGTCTAATTGTTTACTTGTTGAAGCAGCTTTGGCCACCCGACCTTTGTTTTGATATGTGATGTCATGGAAGGTCATTTGAGACATTCCAACTTTAATCATTGCATGTCATGCGCGTTGCCTGTTTGTATTTCAAGTCCTTGAATCTCGTTGAATGCGTGAGCGCGTGACTATATACATCTATCTATATACCAAGATTTTTGGATTTATGTCCATCCTTTTGTAAGGCTTCGACCTTGATTGAAACAAAAGGCCTAAAATAGGGCTCCTCTATAAGTCTATAACTTTATAGCCCTACCAAAATGCTTACCTCGAGTGGCCATGATGGCCCAAAGGTTTCACCAAGAGATGTTCTTAGGTCTTTTTTGATTTTAATATGATACTATAGAATGCAGAAACATGTAGAAACCAGGTTTCTCGATGGACAAAATTGCAAAGTCTGAAATGATGTTTGGCTAATCCCCCACCCCTTAAAATGTATGGAGAGGGGGTGGAGGTAGGATTTTTTTCATACATTTCCACCCCTCCCCTCCCTCTGAAACGGGTATTATTGAATGAACTTTTTTGGTAAAATTAAGAGATTACCTAAAGAGGTGGGGGGTGCTCCTAATACATTTTTCAGTATTTGGCTTCAAAAGCTTGTTTAGAAAAAGGTGGGTAGGGGGTTTCATACATTGATTTTGCAAGGCCATGGATCTTTGATGCTCATGGAGTTTTCCTGGGGAATCTTACGAAATAGCATGACGCTTTTGAGGCCCCTCCCCCTGAAATCTAAGTTTGCCAAATTCTGGGAGGCCACCTGCCCCAATGGGTTAATACATTTATTGTTACCCAAATTTGAAGGTTATTTGACTATTCTAAAGGCAGGCCAGTTGTTGACAAAATTTCAACTTTCATGCATGTGATTTGTCACAAAAACTTCAAACATACTGAAATGGTTCCTTTCTAACTTCAAAGGTGCCGTCCCTCTCAGGCCAGCGCGCATCAGATTTAAAAGTCCAAATTGTACAAATCATGCAGAAAAAGGCCTGTAGAACTACTTGTTCAAAAGGATAATGAAAATATTGTCTTAGACATAGCATCCAGAAAAAGACACAGTTTACCATGGCTCGAGCATGCGTCGCGTGGGTATTTGGGGTCAATGTGCTTTGCTGCCGATTCTTGCTGCTATGCTCCTGCCGCTTGTTGAATCTATGTGTAGCTTGACTCTTGGCATTGACTCTTGCTCCTGTCATTGCTTCCTTGATGACGCTCATTGCATGTACTTCCTGTGCCGTTTTTCCGTTTGATTACACTTCTGATTCTGCTGATGATAGTGCCACTAATCCCTTCCTCCTATTGCTAAACCCCGCCCAAATACTAAAAACTCGTCATCTCCAATTTTGGAAAATTTAAGATTGGCCAATTTGACTTTTAATTAAAAAAATAAAGCTACCATTTGTGGGTTTCCCCCCCTAATACTAAAAACTAGTTCACCCCGGGGTGTTTATTATTAGGGTCCGCCCGATTTTTTTTAGTTTTTTATATTCAGGTTTTTAATTTAGTATTAGGTGGAAGCTTCGAAATCCAATTTTCGGCAATATTTTAATTGCGTTATTTAAAGAGACTTAATTGATTTTGAGATCGGAGAATTGGTAGTTTTTATTATTAAGGGTTTTAATATTAGGGGTAAGCTTCGAAATTCAATTTTTGGCAATATTTTAATTGCGTTACATAAAAAAAAATCATTGATTTTGAGATCGGAAAAAGTAGTTTTTATTATCAAGGGTTTAATTTTATTAATAGGGTTCCGGTTTCCCTAATAATAAATACCACCCTAATACTAAAAAAAATATTACCTGCCGGACCTGCCGTGTCTATTATTAGGGGGGGCGTTTAGTCTTAGGAGGTAGAGACTATTGTTTGTGTACTGTGGCACCCAGTAGCGTCATTGTGAACCCGCTTGTGGACTTCCTTGTTGTTGGGCAACCTGCCCAATCAGCGTTTGCGTGCACATTGAGGTCGAATGTGCTGATGCCTTGTGGCGTGATTGTTGGGTGCACTTTTTGTTTGTAGTGTTGCGTAGCTCGAAGGTAACGTAGTAAATGCTTCAGCTTGTTCAAGCTGTGTTGTGTCGTTGCTTGCAAATCTCTTGCCATCTCCTTTGTTGCTTAGGAGATGTGTGGTCTTGTATATGATATGTTTGGTCGTGTAGTATAGGTCAGCCATCGTAGCTCTCCCCGTACTCTTCTGAACTCTTCTCTATTGTGCATGTTCTTATTTGCTCAGTGGGACTTCATCACTGATTGTTTGCTGCAGGTTGATGCGGCAAGTTTCTTCAAAAGCTACTTGTTCTTGAGTAATGTGTTGCGATTCTTTTTTGTTTTTGCAACAGCGAGTTGCAGCCTTGGAACTGCTACATCCAAGATGAGATTTGAATGTCAGGATTTGCGCGAAACAGTGTGTTTTTTTCAGGTATGTGGACGTTCCGTTGCGGAGATAAATTGGCTCGCTTGCGCGACGGGTGCAGAGACCCTCGCGGTAGCGCGGAATGTGCCCAGCTGACTTTTTGTCTCTTGTTTACGCCGCGCTATTGTTTTGCAACTCCGTCTTTGCAGATCTCCGTGTAATGGCTGCGTCAAGGTTTCTTGCTGCTGCGGCTGGGCATGTAATAGTTTTGTCTTTTGCAGCTGGGAGTCGTAAATCGTGGCTGCATCAAGGTTGCGATGGTGATTTGGCGACTTTTTTTTTTGTTATGTTGGCGCTGGCGATTTTCCTTTCAAAATTCCTTTCAAAAGGTGCTTCAAAATTGTCCCTTTTTGGCTTTGGCGCCGAGATCCGGTTTTGGAGCTGCAATTTCCGCTGCTAGTATGTACAGTAAAGCCTCTTTGTGAAAAAACCGGCTCTGTGTAAAAACTTCTCTGTGTAAAAACTGGCTGTGCATAAATGCCTCTAAAATCTTCTAAATATGTGTAAAAACTGCTGTGTGCAAAAACTTCTGTTTATAAAAACGTTCCTTCTGTAAAAGTTTCTCTATGTAAAAACTTCTGTGCAACAGTTGGCTCTGTGTAAAAGTTTGCTCTGTGTGAAGGCTGGCTGTGTGCAAAAGTTTCTCTGTGTAAGAGCTCTGTGTGTGTAAAAGTTTGCTCTGTGTAAAAGTTTCTGTGTGCAAAAGTTTCTCTGTGTAAAAACTGGTTGTGTGTACATGTTTCTCTGTGTGAAAAGGTTGCTGTGTGTAAATGCGTGCTTTGTGTACAAGTTTCCCTGTGTGAAAAGGTCGCCGTGTGTAAATTGTGTAAAAGTTTTTGTGTGTAAAAGCTTCTGTGTGTAAAAGTTTCTATTTGCATTTTTTCTCTTTGTAAATGTTTCTCTGTGCGGAAAGGTTGCTGTGTGTAAAAATTGTTGTGTATATAAAAAGTTTTTCTGTGTTGAAAAATCGGTGTAAAAGCTGGCTCTGTGTAAAAGTTTGCTCTGTGCAGAGGCTGGCTGTGTGTGAAATTTTCTCAGTGTAGAATAGAGGAGGGAAGAGGTGAGGAGAGTTGAGATCGTGGGCAGTGGTGAGATTCGTTGAGAAGAGCTGGGAAGAGTTGGGAAGAGGTGAAAGGAGGTGAGCCTATTTAAGTGTCCATGGCCCACAGCCGATACGACAGGCAACCATTGATTTTTTGCATTTTTCCCTGCAGGATGCCAAGAGTGGTTGGCTGCCGCTGCAACGTGATGCGTGGATGAGTCACCTGCTTAGGAAGTGACGGAGAGGAAGCAAGCAGAGATGCAGAGTCTATTTCTGGGTGTGTAAGGTGTTCGTCAAAAAATATCCAACTATCCCTTGAATCTGAGAAACATCGTTGGTGGATGCTGGGGGTAGTTTTTCTATGTTTTCCTATATATAGTGAAATTTGCCTTGGCTTCTGGCAAGGTGCACCAAATATGGTTGGTGCCAGCGAACAGACCTGGGAGGCTGGAAACGGTTGCACAATTTGTTTGATTGACGAAAGTCATGCCACGCTGAGATCACAAGTTTAGGGCATGTTGGAGGAGTTTTGAAGGGTCGATCGATCATCTTTCATTATATCATTATTCATGCCTTTTTTCTGGGTTCAGAACACATGTGTTGGCTTCCTGGGTCTTTGATGGGCCCTTGCTTGGTCAGCCCCAGGACTTTTGAGTGGAGATACCACAGGATTCCTCACACATTTTGTTTTCAGCATTGTTTTGCAAGTTATGGCGGCCCTGCCGACTCTTCCCAGCCAGGAAGAGTTTTGCGATGGTTTCCGCCGAAATGAAATGATTGGAAGATATTGAATTTTTAAGATATGATACGACACGAATCGGACCAAAAGATGTGCAATCGAATCCATGCGCTGGGCTTCGGTTTTTTGTCCGCAACACGTGTTCATTGCTTGAAACTTACATCGGGTTCTAATTCTCTTCCATCCCCAGGCTGTCTTGACCCGGCCGTGCCGTCTTTGCCTTCAAGTGGCCAGCACATTTCTCTCAGATGATGAACTCTTTGTCGAGTTGCACCTCCCTGGGCGAAAGGCAGGTGTTGTTTAGACTTTGTTCAGGTGCTCTTTATTGGACTCACTGTCAAAGGTGCTTTGAAGAAAGAGCGGGGGTAACACGGTACCACACCCGCAGCATCAGTCACTGCTGATAGCAAAGAGCACTCAACGTTATCTATCTTGATGCCAGGGGACACATGCATAAGAATGGTTGCAGATACTTGGGGTTCTTTATATAACTATTGGTACTCTCTACTTCTCTGTGAGTCATGCCGGTGGTCCCGGTGACATATGAGGACGATATGGACACAAAGAATGATGTTCCATACACACATGTGCTTATATATTCCACTTGGCGTATTTTCAGGACAGACTTATATCCGCCTCCAAGATTGTATATACATTATATATATAATATTTAAGTAGAATTTTGTAGATATATAATATCGATATATATATATATATATGTTGTAATTAATATATATATATGCACCGTAATCATGAGTTTCATTGAATAATGATTATAATACCCGTTGTCATGTACAAAATGCATGTGCGCGTGTGTTTGTGATTAGACGCCGTGCGCATGAACCTGCATGTGCGCAGTGAACTAGTACCAACCTGCATGGCTTCGAATGCCAGCCCAATACAGCTCAAATCAGCCCAACATAGCCCAACATTGTAGGTGGCTTTGGCTTGTGCTTCTGTGAAGCTGGGCTCGCAACGGCAGAAGTGGGCCTTCGACAGGGGCGGATTCCTGGACGCAGAAGTCCTCGTGAACGGAGCCCACAGCGTGCCAAAGATGGTTGCCAGCGAGAAGGCGAATACCAGAGCTTGGTCCATTTTGACATGTGTTGGCTTCTTAAGATCTAGATAGTATAGATATGTCTAGATTATAGATCATCTCTTTTAAATGTGTGCAGTCTGTTTTTGTGATGTATTAGGGCGGGACTTTGCTGACTTCATAGAGATAAAGGAATGACACACGGATAGAGGGACCAACTTAAAGTTGTGAATTCAGAAACCATCAGAAATCTTTTCATCGAAAAATGTTGCCATATTGTACGGGGATCCAGTGGTCGTTGTTCTGGCGAGCTTTTGAGGTGTTCCTTTTCCACCAAAGAATGGGTGTTTGGAAGAAACTATCAGATGTGTCAATGTTTTTGAGGACCACTAAAGTAAGAATGTCCTGTTGTTCCCTCATTTGCAACTTGATTTGGTGCGCACTTCGAGCAAGCTGTCGCAGCGTTCGAAGGATTCGGACAGCGATAGAGATAGCAAGGACCTATGGTTTTGACTGTGTTCCTGACCAATCACAGCCAAGTTGCGGCCAACAGAAACACAGACAGCTTGAACATGATTGAAAAACGAACAAGTGTTTTCCGGTCCAGATGTTCTTTATACAGTACTCATCGGAGTCCCATGTCCTTTAGTAGAAACATGAATGCGACGAAGCAGCAATAGATTTGCCGTTTCAAAGCATTGTAGCAGAAGGCAGCGGATGGGGCAGAGAGGGAGATAGAGATAGTGTAGGCTTCAGCACTCATCAGCGCGCAGGACGACATACGTGAAATTAAACAGGCGGGCAAAATCGAGATCAAGCACACCACATCCCAAAGGCTTCACAAGATTTTTAAGGCCCGGGTCAGGCTTTGGGGTGTTGGCAAGAGATGGCAAGAGCATCAGCAATGCATCAGCAATCTCGTTTGTTTCTTTGGGGCTCAACCTGTCAGGGCGGACCTGCCGTCCCGTCGGATGTGCTGTCCCCAAAGCAGCTAAATGTGCCCAAATGATGTTCAATGATTTTGACCCAGCAAGGATCCCGAACATTTGGGTGTGTCCAAATCAGACTTGAATCGTGTCCCTTTCCGGCACGTGTCGAATGTTCACACATGTCACCAAATTCACCCACTCATACCCACTCACAGTCACTCACACCCAGCTCGTTTCTAAACGTTTCGAAAAGATTCGAAAAGGCCTCGCCCTGTTCTCCACTTGCCCGCGAGATATTGCCAAATAATGCCAAATAGGTCAAAGATGAGGTGGCAAAGATGATCCTGGCTCGAGACTTGGCAAAGGACCGCACGCTTTGCTTTCTCGGTTTCAAGTTCAAGCAGCACGCTTCTCTCCTTGCAACCGCGCTCGTACCAGTACTGTAGATGCTTGTTAGCCAGGCCATGCATGCCATTGGGATGCGCAAGTGGCCGCATCGTAACGTACCCGTAACGTCATGCAGTTGTACAATGTTGTACACGTCTCATGCAGGCTCTGAAATCATCAAGGACGAAAGGAAATTCCTTTCAATTGAGCTTTGAGCATCACCAGCATCTTGGCTGCACAATCTGCACAGACAAGATCCAACTTTGATCAAACAATAGGTATATATATTTATATATAGATATATATATATATCAAACAAGCTCAGCTCACGGTTTCAATATGTTTCAATCACTTCTTTTGTGCTTTTTTGATGCGTGCGATAGTTGTAGCTTGCTCATGAGCTCGGGGCAACCATTCCTCTCTGGACTTTACTTTTCGCCAGCCGGTCAGATGTCAGGATATATATATATACGTACTTTTGTTGTGTTATCTACCAGGGCCCACAACTGAAGCATACAAATGCATACAAAATCATACAAGAACTTCTTAAACCAGCCATTCCGGACTCTCCCTCCATGGCCAGTATGTTGAGCTTCCATGGCATAATGATAGGTATCGGCTGTTTCTTTTGGCGCGGAGGGGTTCAAGGCGCTTTGGCTTTGGCAGCAAGACCTCAGGTTGGAAGAACTTCTGTATGAGCTGCAGAAGATTCATGGGCAGCTGGCCTGCGGTGATTTTGTGGGGCGAATGCAGTCTTCAGACGATATACCCGATATATCCAAGTAATTCCAAGTGTACATGCCGGATAGTGTAGCTTGAAGGGCGGGCCGTCTCGAGGCGCCTTTGGGCGGTGTGACCGTTCTTCTTTTCAACGTGATCCAACGAATGTCAACATCCCCACCCCCTTAACCTAGCTTTTTTGGGGGGGACCCTACTATATGTAACTTACATTTTTCGTTAGCTAGGTTCAAGATAGGTGGTAGAGGCCTTAAGTAAGATCCAAACATGTCTGGTACGTACGGCTGGTAGGTTTGGTTTTCTTGGTACGGTACGGTTGGTACGGTTGGTACGCTTAGTAAGGTACATTTGGTACGCTTACCAACCGTACCGACCGTACCAACCGTACGGTACATCCAAAACGCCCCCCCTTGACCCCCCCTTAATCTGGTACGGTACGGTGGTACGGTTCACTGGTACGGTTGGTACGGTCGGTACGGTTGGTAAGCGTACCAAATGTACCTTACTAAGCGTACCAAGCGTACCTACCCAAAGCGTACCAAGCGTACCAAGCGCACCAAGCGTAGCGTACCTATCTTATAGCTGGATATCAAGCACCTATCTTGAACTTAGAATTTTTCGGGGTGTTTTTAGGGGGGGTTAATTGTAACTTAAAATTCCTAAGGTACCAGAAATTCAGGTTTTGGAAGGGTGAAAAATGTAAGTTCTGACCCCCCTAGGTATGGTCCTGGTCAAAGCAATTTCAAGGTATTCCCCAGGAATGCACCGTAATCTATGGAAATGGGGGGGGGCGGAGAAAATGTAACTTACATTTTTTCCCCCCCCTCCCTTTTGGGGGTACCACTATATGCTATGATATAATATGATATAATATGATATATTACATTAACATACATTAATCTAGGATAACTTAGGCACACCAGTATTATCCAGAATTCTTGGCTTCAATAGTTGGTTGTGATTTGAGGGGGAACACTGGCTGCTGCATATTACATTTTTTGGTTCCTAGGATTCCCTGGGAATTCTGGTATTATATGGGTTTTGATGGGTTTTTTCTAGGTTGTACATTCTGTTGCGCATTCTTTCCAGCAATGCCTTTGGACATTTTGGTC
>Ga0126342_10020071_pt1:0-10000 | contig 11272 bp, 15 predicted proteins | sample Cyp1metagenome_FD_92528 | JGI IMG/M metagenome (GOLD analysis project Ga0126342, IMG submission 92528) | Coral microbial communities from Lord Howe Island, Old Settlement Bay, Australia - Cyphastrea 1 metagenome | ecosystem: Host-associated > Invertebrates > Cnidaria > Coral ...
CGGAGGGTCGAAAAGTAGGCTCGCTAAAGCGGCGGGTGCGGAGCCAGCTGGCCAGATGAGACATGAAAAAGTGCACGCCGTTGTGGCGCGAAGCACATTTCCAAGTCAAAGTGGACAAAACACCAGAGGAGCGGACCACTTTTGGAAGAGCTCTACACTACACTACACTACACTCCACTACAGTACATGACACTAGACTACACTACACTACCTTCCGCTACACTTCACTACATTACACTACACTACACTCCACTACACTAGAAACTACACCTACGACTACACAACTACACTCCACTACACTCCACTACATTACACTACACTACGCTACATTCCATTACACTCCGCTACATTACACTACATTACACTGAATGACACTACACCAAAGATAGACAGATAGATAGATAGATAGATAGACAGATAGATAGATAGACACATAGATAGATAGACAAGAGTGAGAGAGATCAATCGCCTTTCAGTCCAGCAGTGGCTTTGCCCTGCCATGTCTGATTCACAACAACCAATCTCTCCTATAGGTTTCCTCTTTTTGAAACTTCCGCCACCGTCTTGTGCGGTACTACTGGTATTATTCTGTTCGCTTCCGCTACCTCCCTTGTAGCAATAGGAATCTGAAGCCCCATTCGGACCAAAAACCACAACCAGCTTTATTATCTAGATGTAAAATGTCTTTCATTCCATTGTTTGCCAGGAGAAACTGGAAAGTCGGATCAAAGCCCTTCGCCCTTTAGCGTCCAGTTGCAGTGAGCGAGAACTTGCAATCCTGGCCACGGCTGTGGAAGACATTTACCAGTCACACCAAGTGGATGCCATGAAGCAAACATGTATTATCCAAGTGGAAACTCGGATTTCTGATAATTATTCTATTTCACAATTATCTCAAGGTCCATCATCATTGCCCTCAAGATTTCAAATGGGAATCCCTGAATGGGTGAAGAATAGTCAATCATTGTCAAAGTTGATATACAAATTAATAAACCCCCACTCACTTGTAGGCATGTTTCTTATCCCACTGATGGTGTATGATAATAAACTTGCTGGTATAATATATGATACGTTATGCAAATTAACGACTTATATACTGTCTTTGGTGTTTTCTTCCATCCAAGGACCAGAACTTCGGGCGATCTACTTTTTGCAGGTCTGACCTCTCTACAACGACATGCGTCATTCCGGGAGGCAAGTACTTGGTCACTGGCAAAGGTGGATTCAGGCAATTGGTTGCAAAGGAGACCACATAGTTGACCACCAAACTATGTTGCAGTAAATTGTTCTAGACACCCATCATTCATGAAGGTTCCAATTGCACAGTACAAAAGAATCATGTAAGGAACTAATTTTTCCCAACTCATGACTGAATCTCTTTCCAGAGCATAGCCGGGCTGCATGATGTGAATCGAATGCCAGGAGCTCGCCTGTCTGCAAGGCGTTGGTCCCAGGGAATGGCATCACTTTCAGATGGCAGATGAGACCGATCCAAGCATGCGCGACTTCATTGGAAACGCGTTTCTCAGCTTTTAGTTCAACTATCATGTTCTCATGAAGGTTGCCACATATGAGAATTTTGAATGAAATATCCATACAGATCCATACAGCATGAAATCAATATAAGACCTGAAATTATCTGAAATGGGAAATGATATAATAGACAGAAAATAAGTTAAACGCTACCAACACACATGTCCTATCTTGTTTAAACACATGTAGCCAGCTGACACTCCATGTGACCTCAGGTTCTCTGTCCCGGTGCACCTCGCTGCTTTGGTGTCGATCCTGTCCAATTGCAGACCTCCACGTCCTTGATGCGGTGGCAGTCGGATTGGAAGTGGTTGATAACAATCAAAATTAGTGTTACATATGCTTTTTCTGTGGGGTCAGCTTACTCCACGGTGCTGATCACTAGCAATTAGATTAGATGAAGAGCAATGATGCTCTTCTTGCATGCGAAGTATTCCATCTCCTGTGCCCTGTACGTGTTAAAAAGACCCAGCTATGATATTGGAAGCAAGATGTTGCAAGATGACATGGTTCGATCTTACTTGATGTATGTAACAAATGTACTAGTAGTTGATTTGAGGAAGGATTAATTTATATACAACATTCAGTCCTGAAGAAGAACTCAGTTCATGATTCGTTGACTGGGAACAACTGTTTAACTTGGTGTTTGTGCAACCACCACTGGCTACTTGATTTCTCGCAGGCCCCTTGTTGTCAGGAAGGGCCACTCTTGGGCTAGTAGATTTGTGTGACTTTTTTCTTTTTACGTTCAACCCGCTAGCCATGCCACCGAAAAAACGCCAGAAGACTGCGGCCAACAGCAAGGTTTCCCAGCCACAGACAGTCTCTGAAGTGGCGCCAGCCCGCATGTCTTTGCGGGAGTGGATTGGCCAGGTCTACCAAGGAAGACATGGTTTTCCTGAGCAACGGAAGTGGCCGTTGCTGGATGGCGGCACCTTCTTAGATATGGTTCAACGGGTTTGGAGTGACGAAGACAACTTGCAGTCTGAGAGTTTGCGGATGGTGCAAAAGCTAGGAATTATGGATTCCAGTGCTACCGAAGAAGACTTTCAAGCGAAGTATCTTACCATGAAGGACTCCCAAATTGTGTTCAAAATCCATGGAATGTTGGAATACCAATCATTTGGGGGCTTCTAAAAGTTGATAGATTGATAGATCAAATCACCAGAATTGAGCATAATAAAACCGATGCTTCCCATCAAATAGTAAATAACGGTGGATACCCTGCAAACTTTACCGGGCTTAGCCATTCGCTGATTCCAGGAAATGCCGCCCCAACCCGGTGCATTCTTCACCACCAGCATCCTCCAGTATTCTTTCTCCAACGAGAGCTTCTGGCGCATTCCAGATATGGCATCGGTCCTGGACATTGCAAAGGCCATCAGCATGATCGGCTGGAAAGAGGCCAGGGAAACATGGGTGACCAGAACCTACTGGCTACATGGGTGCCATGGCATTTCTACTTAATCTTTTCAATGCAGCTGATTTCACATAGAATGCCTCGCCACCCCAATGCATATTCTTGTGGAAACCTACCTCGCCGCCCCGACCCAGAAATCTTTCGGGGAATACCTCGCCGCCCATCCATCTCGCTACCCTGAACATCCCCCTGAAAAGGCTTGGGTGGTGAGCTCTTCCAGGAAGAGCTCGCCGCCCGAAGAGTAGAAGACCCAGGGTCCAAAACATGGTCTGAGAGATTGGCTTTAGAGATCTTTAGGCAACTTTAGATAGACTATTCATGGCTAATTTTTGGAATGTTGGCCCATGATGAACCTAAGATATGGCAGGGGGGGGGTGGTGAGCTCTTCCAGGAAGAGCTCGCCGCCCAAGGGTCTCTCCCCAAACATCCAGAGTGGTGAGCTATAGGCTTGGCGAGGGGAAGTGAGCTTCTTCAGAACCAAAACCCCTGAAGTATCCCTAAGCAAATACCTCATCTGCCCCCCAAAAATCTTTTGAGGAAATCCTGTTTGGGGAACTTTGCAATATTTTGACGTGTTCTGGATTTTGCATCTCATACATTTATCTTGGGGCTTCCCTTCAAAACTTGTCCTGAGATATCCATTGGAATACCACCAAATGATTGCTCACCCCAAAGTCCTCGAAGATTGAGTTGAACCTCTGCTCATACCTTGGGGTAACAGCTCGAGGCAGGAATGAATGAAGGACTGCTACCAATTTTACTTCTACCATTTACCAAAACATTGCTACACACGAAGATTAACTAACATGACATATCATATCTAGTAAACTCCTTTTCAGGGAATGAATGCTGATGATCATTGAAACTATTTGGAAACCAAAAGCTAAGAATTCATAAACCGCTTCAACATCGCCAGGGCGAGTGCATTGGCATGCGCATGATGGATGATGACACCTCGGATCCCAAATCCTATGTGCAGAATGCCCTTCGTTTTGACGATGGAGGGATGAAAACCCTGGCCGCTGCTGTTGTGTGGTGCGGCTTGGTCTACTATGTCATGTGTTTGAAAGAAGACGACTTGGCCCACCCTGCAATTGCACAACTTGCTCGGGGGCTCCTAGCGCTGCCCACTTACTATAAGACCCAGGGTGACGAGGCCATCGACATGATCGGAAGGATCATAAAACAGAACGTGGAAGCCAAGAAACAGGCTGTGAGTAGCTATGAGTGGAGCATGATTCTCAAACGGATGATTGCCAATGCCAAAGCTACCAAAACAACACTTTCCCTCCAAGACGCCATCAACTTGTACAATTCGAACCCGGAAGTCTCTGCTCATGGCATTGGCACTGGAAAGGACTGCATCATTCGGGATGCCAATTTCACTTGCTCTTATTGCTAGCCATCTTGCAATCTGGAACATAAAACATGGAGCGCTGGAATCAAATAAGCTATTCCATGCGGGTTAATTCATTGCCTTTCAGAAGATAAGTTACTTATAAGTTGATTCGTTTTGAATAAATCTCAATAGTTCATAGTACCTGTTTGATGCTCTGATGCTTTTAAATATCGTACTTTGGGTGGTTTTATATTTGTGAAGTTGCACTTCGTATCAACAACAGTTATGACAAACAACCATTTGAAGCCCTGCAGGACAAAAGCGGTTCTGGAAGCTTGGTCATTGACACGAAGAAGCTCTACTGCATCAAACATTGGCTTGAAGCTACCTCTGATGCTGCCCATGAACAAGTTCAAATCTCCTTGCGGGATGGTGCTTTCAACTATGGTCCATGGGGTGAGCCCTTGAGCCAACTGAAGTTTCTCTTCGTGGATTTAGTTGCCAACTTGGCGCCACTGACCCAAGCGGATGTCATCCCAGCGAACCAGGAACCGACTATCTCCATCAACTGGCAGCTGCCACTAGATGGCAGAACCCAGGGGGCTTTGTTTGAGAGAATCAGGAAAGCCTTTGAAAAGGCAACTGCAATCATTGATTCCCCTCAAGACCGAAAGCGCTACAGGCTGTCAGAAGAGGAGCTCTACTCCATGAGAAACCTGATGTGCCTATGGATGCAGATCAAGGACTTCTGTTCTACCAGGATTTCCAACTTCCAGGACTTTGACTCCCAGATCCTCTCCGGGAACACCAAGGATCATGAGTTGCATGCGCTCCTAGAGTCTCGACCTCCCCAGTTTGGTGTTAGCATGCTACCATCATCGCAACGTGAAGCCCTGGAAACGGTTCGACAGAAAGAGGAAGGTCAAAGCCTCGAGGTTGAAAAAGAAAGACTGGCAGTTCGAGATGCACGATGGACATTCTTTCAAAGTGCACTCTTGAGAGATCAGGAAAAGCTCAAGGTTGTGGAGGAAGCACCCGGAAAGATTGCAGCGCTTCGGCATCGCAAGCAAATGCAGTGGCGGCTCACCCAGGCAAGTTTGGGAGAAAAGGTCATCAAGGGCTACAAGGAGAAGCTTCTGAAGTGCGACCTAGTTTCCAAACCGGAGCTGGCACAGCAAAAGATCAATGAGTACCGGACTTTTGTGGTTCCTTGGATGGATTTAATATGTTTTAGTTAAATCCGGTTTTTGTGTGATTGTTACTTGTTACTTTGTTTTATTTTCATCGATGTTGTTGGGTTTCAGGATGTTTTGTGCTAGAACCCAAAGTTTTGACTACAGTAATTTAATATGTTACCCTAATACCTCACCAAAAGCTGTAACCTGGATCTTTCCTAAAGCCTGCTTTCTTTAAACACCTGAGGCTCAGTCTTGCAGTTGCAAGCTGGAGGATGTCCACACGATCTGCATTGTCGACCTCAACATTCCTGGTGCAAAGAACTCGGAGGCAGTGAATGAGTTGTGCTCATGCCTGCAGTTTGTAAATGACCTGGCACCTGCAAAAAACATCGGTCTACTTGAGCTACCTGAGATCGCTCGAAAGTCGTCCAAGCGAGGCCTGTGCGACGAGGAGAATGAGATCCAAACTTGTTTGTGGTCCCTCAGGCAAGGGTGCGACACACGATGGATCTGCCCATTCAGTGTCCATCCAAGCGCTGAGCAACAAACAAATCGGAGGCTCATTCAGTTTCAAACATTTTGAAATTTTGGTTATTCCCCACCTGCCAGGTGAGGGTTGTTAGATTTTATGTCAGTTGCCTCGTCTCCTCTCCTCTCCTCTCCTCCTCCTCGTCTCCTCCTGCCGGACCTCAACCACGATCATCCACGCCCAGTGTTCGCTGCCGGACCTCAACCACGACCATCCAACCTCAGTGTTCCCTGCCGGACCTCAACCACGACCATCCACGCCCAGTGTGCCCTGCAGATAGAATGCCAGAAGATTTGCCAGATAGGATGTCAGAAGACATGCCAGATAGAATGCCAGATAAAGTGCCAGAATGTTTGCCAGATAGAATGCCAGAACATATGCCAGCAAATATGCCAGATAGAAAGCCACAAGGTATGCCAGATAGAATGTCAGATAGAATGCCAGAAGGTATGCCAGAACAAATGCCAGCAACTATGCCAGATAGAATGCCAGAAGATATGCCAGATAGAATGTCACATAGGATGTCAGAAGATGTGCCAGATAAAGTGCCAGAATGTTTGCCAGATAGAATGCCAGAAGATATGCCAGAACATATGCCAGCAAACATGCCAGATAGAATGTCAGATAGAATGCCAGAAGGTATGCCAGAAGGTATGCCAGAACATATGCCAGTAAATATGCCAGGTGGAATGCCAGATCGGATGCCAGAAGATATGTCAGATAGAATGCCAGAAGATTTGCCAGAAACAAATCGATAAATGTCATGGGGGGAATCACACGAAGTAAAGTAATTTCAAGAGTATCTCAACGACTTTATTGTGCGATAACATCATTAGTTGGGAGAAGGACAGGTGTTATTAGTATCATTTAGGATCAATCTATGTGTAAAGGTTTCCTTGCCCACCAGCAAGAGTTATAAGAGTTGACACCATGATGTTGCAAGCATACAAATGGACCACCCAACTCAGAACCCATACTTTAGATGAACTTTTTCGTGACCAGTACCTGTACCTAAGAAATATGCACTTCAATTTCAAATCCTTTTGCAGTCACTCATTCCCTGCACAGGCGGTTCAACTCTGGGCGTTTGGTTTGCAACATCGACGCAGTTTCTGACAATGTGTTCCTGACCTCCTCTGAATTGGGAACCTGTGGGCGACCTTTGGTGGATGAGTCTGACATCCAGATTCCCTTGAGCAAAGAGATGTTCTTGCCAGAGAGCCTGGACTGTGAAATGGATTTGCGACAAGCTGAACGGCAGCGACCATCTGTGGAAGCTACCACCGCACAAAAAGGAGTTGGCCGTTGGATTGCCCTGCTCAACTCTGCCCTCACCGTGACTGAGGGTGCCCTGAAAGACAAGCCTGTCATTGTTGTGAATTTGACTGGTTATGTCGAAGATGTTGGTGTTGCTGTGCCTCGGCCTGTGTCAAATGAAACGCGTTGGAGGGTGAAACTCTTTAATTTGGTTTGTGGAATTTAGCAAACCTTGGCCATGAAATCAACTGCAACTTTAGCTAATTAAAAATCCCGTGCCTCTTTGGACCCTGCATGTTGCGCATAGCAGCAAGGCAATGCAAAGAACAAAATGGTTCAAGTGAGTTGGGAGTTTTGGCAATTGGTGGTTCAATTATTAAGTAATCAATTTATTTTGGGTTTATCTTGTTTCACCGTTCATTGGGTCGCTATCTCTACAAAATGGTATGTACAAAAACCATCAAAAACCATGATAGGATGAAGAAATCAACTCGATCCAGATTGAATCAATCTCAGGTGTTCAACATGCGTCTCCGCGACATCGAGCTGAAGGGTGGCTTTCACATGGAGAACCTCTACTACCAGAGTGTTGGATGGCTATCCAAGGACAGCTTCGGGCACATGCGTTTGGAACGGGACCTGACTGATGCCTGGGTTCAACGACAATTCGAACATGGTGGCCACAAGTTCTCGATGGAGGCTCCTGACCTGAGTGAAGCTGAACTGGCTTCGATCCCTGGTGCGAAGGCTTCCATGGGGAACTTGGATGCCCTCCAGTTCGAGGTATTGGAACGGGTCAATGACAAGATGGTCATCAAAGCTGATGAGCGAAGGCTTCTAGACTTGGATCAATCTAAAACAAAAGCAAATTGTTGTTTGTAAAGAAATTGTAAGAGACTTTTTATAAAGACTTGTTTTTTAATTGTTGTTATTTTTTGTGTTGTTCTTATGTTGTTTCAAGTTTTGCATCATTTTTGAAACACCAATTCCCAAGTAGCCATTCTCATTCATCCATCATCCGTCTTATCAAGCAAGGTTCTGGATGGCTCAAGCGGGGGAGATCAAAACCACCTTTGAGAACTTGAAGGAACACCACATGGAGTTGGTGGGCCATCAGCAGCAGCAGCAGCAAGTTGCAAACAACAGTGAGGCAGAGAATGCAGGTTCCACCCAAGACCCCACCATCCCGGTTGTTCAAATGGAGTCCCTTGCCAAGTTGGAGTCCGAGGTTGGTGTGGAACATCGTGCTCCATCGGAGATAGCGAGTGTGGAGCTCTTGAGGGGCAAAGATGGCAGCCTGTGGTTGCTGAGTTCGCAGAACAAGAGTGTGGGGAAGCACCAGCTTTTGGGTGGATATGGCACTGGCCAATGGCTCACTGCCAGTGAGTGTGCTGACCCTGGGATTCCCTTCACTGTGGCTGAGGGTGACAAAACAATCATCCAATTGGATGAGTCAAGTTTCGGGGCTGAGGGTGCACAAGGTGTGAGCACCCTGACGATCTACAAGCTTTTGTTGCGCGCAGAGACTGAGAAACAAATTGTTCAACACAAACTGAGCTTTCTCAAGGTGGAGCGCAAGCAGGCTGTTGAGGCCGGGCAGGATGGCTTCGAAATCACTTTGCGCCAGTCCATGGTCTTCAAGTGTGTGAAGGACCCAAGGGCTGGTGAGACTGAACGGATTTCTTGCAAGAACTTCTTCAGCAAGTTCGTTGGCGCTTTGCCATCATCGGTGTTGGCCGCAGTGAGGTATCTTTTTGAGAGAGTTGGTCAAAACTTTAAGGTGCAGCGACCATATGTCATCACACGTCGTGCGGTCTCCTTAGAGAAAGACAAGCCACAAAAACTGGCTTGAGTGGGTAGGGTCTGGGTTCTGAGGCAGCAGGGTGTGAGAAACTCCTAGAAGACACTGTTATACCTGACCTAATTCCCAATAATGAAACCTACCTGTTGTACCCACTTCTTTTTTAGCAACTTGTATGCCAGCCTGCCAAAAGAATCCAATTTTGCAATGCGAAAATCAAAGCACCGATTATGACAAAGACTGCAAATAGAGTTTGAAATAGATTCAGGTTATCAACTAAAAGAGCTCGTCCTTCTCATTTGTGGTTGTCCTCCAGCTTTTCAGCATTTTGTGAAACAGCAGTTGTCAAAAGGCGGTGCAGAACACTTAGATAGAGAAAGGTTGCGACGTCCAAAACCTGTCCAACTCACCGGGATAAGTTGACTGCGTCATACAGCCTGATGGTTGGCAGTTGAAAGCTCAAAGACTGGATGAAAAGAGAAAAAAAGGGTTGGCTGAGAGTTTGCTCACAAGAGTGATTGAAAACACACGGACTTAAACAAAAATCTGAATTTACAGAAGTACAAAACATGACATGAATCTACAATTCAAGAGACTGAGTTTTCCAACAGACTTCGAAACCTTACTTGGTTGCTGCAATATCTGTGCATGTTTCTAGCCTTTTGGGATCATAGCGTTTCGAACCCCATAGCCCTTCTACAGAACATTAGTTGTGATGATCAATGCAGCCCTTGCTGCAGTTCGCTATGGGGATGTTCTTCGCGTTTGGAAAATCATCTTAGCAACCCTGGGCATTGCTGACTTCGCCCAGCGATGTCAGTTTGAGATGGAAAACGTTCGTGAAGTTTTGATGAAGTATGCCCCTGTCTTTGCTGACAACACGGAGAACTTGGACATGATGATGCAATGCATTCAAGTGTTGACGGTGTGGTCAAACATGACT
>Ga0126342_10020072_pt1 | contig 11272 bp, 7 predicted proteins | sample Cyp1metagenome_FD_92528 | JGI IMG/M metagenome (GOLD analysis project Ga0126342, IMG submission 92528) | Coral microbial communities from Lord Howe Island, Old Settlement Bay, Australia - Cyphastrea 1 metagenome | ecosystem: Host-associated > Invertebrates > Cnidaria > Coral ...
ATAATGATATATAAGAATGATATATATAATAATGATATATGATAATGATATATAATAATGATATATAATAATGATATATGATAATGATATATAATAATGATATATAATAATGATATATAATGATGATATATAATAATGATATATAATAATGATATATAATAATGATATATAATGATGATATATAATAATGATATATAATGATGATAAATAATAATGATATATAAGAATGATATATATAATAATGATATATGATAATGATATATAATAATGATATATAATAATGATATATGATAATGATATATAATAATGATATATAATAATGATATATGATAATATATATTCCCCTGATATAATGATATATAATAATCAACTAACAACATATGAGGGAAATCCCACCTGTTTCCATTGTATAATCGCATTACATTCCCATTACATTGCCATTACATTCCCTACTTAGTGGATCATACCACGGATCCCAAGTAGGTTGTATCCCTGTTGGGATAAGTCGGGTCAATCCACTTATTCGGGTGAACTAAGCGACTGGATGCAAGTGGGATGATTCACATTTTGGATAGTATCTGGTTGGTGGTTGACCTACCCCTCTGAAAAATATTAGTCAGTTGGCATTATTATTCCCAATATATAGAAAACCAAAAACTGTTCCAAACCACCAACCAGGTACAATGATCAACCAACAATATCTTAGTATATGAATCCCATTTATTAATCCAATTAAATGCACATTGCGGCACTTTTTTGTCGGTCTCAGTTATCTGGCAATGCTGGGAACTTGCTGTCCCACTGATCTTTGGCCAGCTCACGACCTTATCTGACAAACACTGCTGGGTGAATTGTCTAACTGTTGGTTTAATGGATGAAATAAATTGGAAAACCTATGTGGATCTATGTGGAACATATAGAGGTTCAATATCCGCGGTAAACCTATAAAACTGGGAACTTCATAGAGGGCACCATTGATTTTTCCTCTGACGTATCAGTGTTTCCCGGAGAAGCAAAATAATCAAGTCAAGTTATTTCTGGGATGCATGTGAGGAACAAATCTACACGGAAACCCAGGATGTTATTTCCATCCGAATTGTTCTGTTTTCCTGTAAGTCTGCCATTGAAGCAAGTCCAACGGATCTTGAGAATGGTGAATGGGGGGGAATCGCCCACAACATGTGGGGATTTCCTAAGTGGGACCCCCAAATCATCAATTTTAAAAGGATGTTCCAATATAATCAATGGGAATTTCAGGATCCTAAAATGGAGGTGCTTTCGTACCATATGTTTGGCCATATTTTGTGGGGATATTCCCTTACATAGACCTTACATAGGCCTTATATATGGTAGGTACCTCCAATTTAGGTTCCTAAAATGGCCATTGATATAAACCATCCATCTATTGGGGTACCTCCATTTAGCTGGAAACCCCATGTGCAAATATGACCATGGAGTCACGGGACGATGACAGTTGAGGCATTAAGAATACCCAGAATACCCCGTGTTCCCATCTCATTATGTCACTAGTTGATATGTTTCCCTACGGCGGTTTATACTCCCCAATAAGGCAATATAACTCCTTATCTGGTTGGTGGTTTACCTACCCCTCTGAAAAATATGAGTTCGTCAGTTGGGATGATTATTCCCAACTGAATGGAACAAATAAAACAAACTCTGGAAAATCACCATATCCAATGGGTAAATCAACTATTTCGACTGGGCCATTTTCATCCATTTTCAATAGCTATGTTTGTAAACGTTTACCAGAGGGTAACTCCTTATAACTCGGAAAAATAAAAAATAAAATTGATGTTCCAAAGCACCAAGCAGGTATAATGATCAACCAACAATAGCTTAGGGGAATCCCATCTATTAACTGACTGAGCTAACGAACTGGTGCACTGGGGTCCGAACGGTAGACCTGATATTCTTTCGTCTCTTGCGGCTCGATCTTTCGGAAGATGCCCTGGTGGAAAACGGCAACAACATAAAACCATCATATGGGTATGGGTCAACATTTGAGCAGAAGAGACCACAGATTGAAATGTGTATGTTTTAGTATGAAGTATTGAACCATCTAATGATTTGGGTATCCAATTTTGACCTATCCCCGGAGTTAACTCATGATAAGACTTAGGGAATAAGTAAATCTGTTCAAAACCTGAGAAAACACATGTTTATCATCTCAACAATAGACCAGTTTCCGAGTGGTCCCCCTTAGTTTTGGCGTCGGCCAGGCTATGGCGTCTGATCAAAGTTTCAGATGACACTGCAATGGAAGGGTTCTACAGTAGCCAGCATAACTGTGCTGGATGGGGCCCCCGTTCGTTGTTGCGTTCAGTTGCCTTATAAGTGGCAGAATTCTATGGTTTATGGTAGATATAACTATAGTTAATGGGGTTGAATTCTATGGTTTTGCCGTATGGTTGATGGTAGATGTAACGAACTAGTATTCATGGGGTTTATAAACCAACAAACATCACTGGAGCGCACCATCCTGTAGGTATTCACCAAGGTTTGACACTGTTCCAACAACTTTTGCGGATTCCTGATTATCCTTTGCCAATTTGGTCAGCACAGAAAACTCAACTGAAAACAACCTTGAACTCCAAACCAGGACACTTTCCAAATAACGATCAACATATCACCCCATGATCTCTCAATCATGTGTTGATTACCCTGCAGTAAACTATCATAAAGATTCACCAAGAACATCCACCCTTTCTGGATGACTTTCCGATTCCTGAAAGACATGCGCAAGTCCACCTCTCAAATCTCAGGTTCTTCACTTTGTCTAGTTCAAAATCAATCCCCACACCAGATTCATTGCGATATTTTGGGATACCCCACTACCCTTAAGCCATCATGTATAGCAGCCCTAAAGATGGAACAGTCGAACACAGATTGAATGGGCAAATATCATTAATCTACCAGCTTTGAAAAGCTGTTCAGCATCTATTTTTTTTTGATCCCCATATATGCAAACTATGTGTGTATAAATATATATATATATACACACTTCTAGGCGATTTTCGACCCGCGGACCTCATTGGGTTGGAGATCAGCACAGGGCTTCAGTGACACACGATTTTCTGGTGCCGCGGCAGCGGGCTTTTCCCATCAACTTGGTGGTTTTTGGGTTTCAACGTGCCAGGCAGAACTTAAGCTGGGTGTGGTCGTTGAAAATAGTTGGCAAATCAGGCAAATCCTCAAACAAATCACTTCATTGACCCGATAAACAATGGTAGTGTGATTCACCATGATTTAACATGATTTAACACTGAGCTATTGGTTTCTGGTTGGTGGTTAAACCACCTAACCAAAAAATAAGAGGAGATCAATTGGTATTATCGTCCTAAATATGTTTGAATAGAATCATGTTTGAAAGCACCAGGTGAAATATTGAAGCATTGTTATTGACTAGACATCTGCTTTAATAAGGCAGTGGTACCATTTCAAGCTTGATATGTCCGCTGATCTAAAAAGCAGGGTTTGTGATTTGTTGCAGTTAGATCGGATGTTGATTGTGAATGAAATATTTCGTCCTGCGGCATAACAAAAAGCACATGAACCCCCCATTCACAAAAATGTACCCAGGTATAGCCAAAAATGAAATATGGTCAAACAGGATTTCAAGTACCATTTAGTTATTTAACATAGCCATGGAAAATCACCATTTATAATAGGTAAACCATCTATTTCTATGGGCCATCTATACCATGGCTATGTTAGTCATAACCAGAGGGTACTTGAAAAGGGATGACAATTCCACCAAGTTCTCGGATGAAGTTACCGGAAAGGTCTCGTCACAAGAACTTGGCACCACCGGGATCATGATACACCCAGCCAGCCACTTCTTGAGGCTTTACCACCTTGGCCCCGAAAAATTTCAGGAATACTCCTCGCAAAAAAATGTAGCTTCAGCCAACAACGCCCATCACGGAGACCCCCCCAATCATGTTAAGAATTATGTTTTGGACTTATTGACCAACCAACACTACTAAGGCGGGAATCTTAACCATCGATTATTAGGTCCGTGTCAACCTGAATGGAGTCATCCAAGCGGATAGATTCCTAGGTCTTATGGCAGTTCCGGTGTCTGGACCTATGTTCAACCCAAAAGCTAAGATTTAAATCAAGAACTGGTCCTTCTAACCTTTTCGGCGCGCCCGAAAAAACACATGTTTACAATGTTTACATCAATCTCTTAGGTGCACCCAAAAATCTTTGAAACATGGAATCCAGTAGTGTGGGTCTTTCAACAGTCAACCCGGGAGCCACCAGCGAGCCACGTCCAGCCTTGCGCCACTATGCAGTCCTGCTCCCCTTTTTGAAGTCGTCCATCCTGATGATACCAAGCTGGGTTTACACCACTCGGGCGCATATTTCTTTACCATCTGGTTATTGAACATAGCCATGGAAAATGGCCCATTTATAGATGGTTCACCTATTAAAAACGGTGATTTTCCATGGCTATGTTAAATAACCAGATGGTAAACAAATATGGAGCACCCATGAAAATCCATAGTTTCGCAAGGACAATGATCTAGAACTTAAAACAAATCCATGGGAAACGGAAAGAACATGATCTAGACATGTACTACACGTGTTGCATTTTCCATACCGATGTTAGCTTTCTGGAGGGTTAATCATTAGGGTTCCTTATCGTTGTTACAAGTCACCAATACGCAGTAGAGGTTATCTGGTTGTTAAAAGCCCTGAGTGGTAAGGTTACATTGGGGAAGTTGCCCATGGCCGAAACCACGGCCGACTGGTCATGAAGAAAAAACAATAAAGATGGTCTTTGAATATCTGCAGTTATGACCATTTATTAGTTATAACTGGTTGTTTCAATGGGAATATACATTCCATAAATAGGTTTATAAGTACTTATAACTGGTAAAAGGGCCATAACTCTGGCACTCCATACAGTGGGTATATTTACCCCTAATAGGGGGGAAGACCATCTCCTCTTAATTGTTTTCCACAAGCTTGGAACAATGGCACAAATGTCAATATCACACAAAATCGGCTGTTGACCACTATCCTCACTATCCAAAAAACACAGAGACAGGATGGAAAGGTAACATACTCAATAGTGTGATAATTAATCTCCCAAATATCCCAATAGACGTTTCCATATTATGTCAATAGTGATATACCCTCTGGTTATTTAACATAGCCATGGAAAATCACAATTTTTAATAGGTAAACCATCTATTTCTATGGGCAATCTATACCATGGCTATGTTAGTCATAACCAGAGGGTAGTACCGCAGTCAAAGCTTGTGGGATATACTGGGACCATGATCCACCTCGTAACAGGACTGGGTCGGTTTGTCTGAAACATTTGGGTAACCGAAATCCCAATGGATTATTATGTATTGTGTTACTATTGTCAATATTGGATTATTAGTTATGATAATAATGCGCTATTAGGAAACATGATAATAATCCAGATTGCTATTGGGATGTGGTTTTATGATTCAGAAATAGCAATAATTGTTAATGATAATATCATGATAATTATCATGTTCCCTTTTAGAATTGCTATTTTCTGAATGTTCCCCACTTTTAAACAAACTCATATTATTAGGTATTGGTAGCCTCACCTGTACTGGCAGATCCCCCCTGCTGTGGGTGATTTCCCATCTGAATAATTTGCTACGGAAAAAACACATGGTTTCTTATCACCATTCTTCATTGGGAATTCCAGGATCCTAAAATGGAGGTACTGCACCATATAAGGCCATATTTTTCTGGGGATATTCCCTTACATAGGCCTAAAACATAGGCCTTATATATGGCAGGTACCTCCAATTTAGGTTCCTGAAATGGCCATTGAATTCTTGAGGCTCGAGAGATTGCAATTGTCGATTCATTGCAAACACAAAGTGCATTCAGCAACCATTCACCAAGGTTTATTGCCGTCGATATCTTCATATCGTATGTATATATATAACAGTAGAAAACAATTACTATAACAACCCCACTCTCCAGTTGAAATGGCACAATTATTAAAATCCTGGCAAACAAAATCCAACATGCTGTTGAAAAGTAGTATGATGGCTTCAAATCAGCATTTTTGGTGGGCCCCTATTGTTCGCTAAGTTGGTGAAAATAACTGGCTTAGAGGGTTGACAAACACACGAACATAACTAGAAGGCACTACCTCGTAACCATCAACCAACCATCATTTATTAAGTATCATCAATTATAGCATTTTGTAGCACCATATGTTTGATGATAACCCCCTTTATAAGTGATGGTGTAAAAGAATGTTGAACAGTATAAACACCATTTGTTGCATATCGTGATATTGAGGTTTATATCCAACAAACATCATTTGCCATATATTCAAACAGCCATTATACATAATGGTGTTAAAGAATGTTAAACAGCCATTCAAACATCTATTAGAACCCTTAATGCGGCTAAAACAAGAATCAACCATCCCCAAATTACCATAAAATAGGTGGTATGTTTACCATTTCCAGTCATTTTGTGGTTCGAAAAAAATCACCATGTTTTACCCACCATGTTTTTTTCCACATGAGACTTCTTCGTCAAATCCTATCTTCGGCCTGCTGCAGCTGGTACTGCTGGTTCATGTTACGTCCCATCCTTGGAGGCCGCGGAGGCGAGGCGATTTTTACGTGTTTTCATCGGGCGCACATGAAGTTGAAAAACCTATCAAAGATATGGGGAATAATGATCATTATCATGGAATATCGTTGATAAATCATGGTTAATATAGTTGATAAGATATGGTTGATTAGTTCTAGGGACTTATACAGTGTTTTTTGGGGATTATTGAAGCAATCTCAATATGAGGGACACCTATCAACTAGAATAATGAGCTGGGATTATCTTTAATGGCTCACATGCTCAATCATCCAATCTTATAGGTCAAGTGGCACTCAAGAATGAGGTCCCCGTCAACCGGCAAAGGCTGGTGATTTATGTGATTGTCGTTTAGTATTCAACTGTCCAACAACGGGTAGTCCCCAATCTTGAGCCATACCCAAGTCATAGGGTACCCTCTTTTATCATAGCGAACTGGAACATGGCCCATAGAAATAGTTGATTTACCCACAAAAGATGGTGATTTTCCATAGTTTTTTGTATGTTTACCAGAGGGTACCTCTCAAAAAGCTGGGTGAATTACACCTGCAGACTGCGGACAGCCCTATCCGCCGTAGACCAATGCCATCCTTCCATCTTTGCACTGCCGTTTTCCATGGAGTTTTTGTCCAATTTTCCATAATTCATCTGCGTACTGCGTACTTTTCCGACTCACAAAGTTCCACCACATATCGATAGCAATCATTATCCTTACCTTAAGCATGATGACCAACACCTGGTAATGTCACGTGGAAATGGACCATCCACCATGTTTCTAGATGATTTTTGAAGGGGGATTTACACTTGGCCATGTCTTTTTTTGGGGAATGGTACTACTAGAGACTATCCATGAAACATCAGTGACAGTCCTTCTATCCAGTACATGATATGATGATCCTTAAGACTGGCGGAGCCCGGGATTGATCTTCGGACCATGGACAGGGCCCGGATGATGGTTTTGTCAATGTCAAAGTTAGATATCCAGAAACATTGGATGGTTTATGAAGCCGTGAAGCCTAGATTGATACCCTTTGGTAATGACTGTTACATAGCTATTGAAAATGACCATAGAAATAGTGGTTTTTCCCATAACAAATGGTGATTTTCCATAGTATTTTGTATGTTTACCAGAGGGTAAATCCAAGCTAGTTTCTTGCGGAGAATCTATTTCAACAGCAGGTCATCACTTTGAAAAAACGATTTCATCAGCCACAGTCTATTAGTCCCAGTGTCACATGTTTTCTAAAACCAGGGACTACAACATTCCTACAAAGTCGTTGCTGCTCGCAGTCCTGGCCATTGGCAACCGTCCCATCTTATCAGTAGTGACTACGGCTTCCCTTCCGAGTGATCAAAATGGTACGGTAAACTGGGGACAGCTATGTAGAAAAAGACACAGGAAACACGCATTCAGAAGTATCCTATACATAGTATTTGAATTGTTCCCATTTGGCACTCCTATGGTACTCTGTACTGTGGGACGAGAAGTGGAAATCACACATTTCAGGGAGTGAGGCAAGTTGACTTTCTTTTGCAATGCTGGATGACCAGTGAATAGGTCTTTGCTTTTAAGTCTTCCCACTCGAACTGCTAGCTACCAAAGGCACGATTCTTCCAAATTGGCAAGCTGCCTACGAAAAAAAAGGTCTTATCTTTCTTACTCCTATCCCATTTTCATCCATTTTCATCCATCAGCATGGCCTTGTTGGTACTCCGGTACTCCCAATGAGATTCGCCCAGCGGGTCTCCAGGCACATCACAGGAATACATGTGGATGCCCCCCTGACGGCAGCTGGGTCGATGGGCCATGGATGGGCCATACGTTTGGTGATGCCCCAGTGAGCCAGTCATCGCTAAGTTGGGGTTCACATAACTCCAATAACGTTTGGGTTTATGGTAGATGATGGTAGATGTATCTACAGTTTCAGTAAACGATGTTAAACAAACTTATAACTGTGGGGGCACCACCTTGTAGTCAATTGGATAGTAACTGGTTTGTGTCTCCTAATGACTGCTGATACAATGAGTGATAACCCAGTTCCTGACTACTTAACTAAGTCCGATTTGTCAATTCCAGATTGATAAACCCAGAGGCTTACTTCAACAAGGGTCAACAAGCCGTGATACCGATGACTTACAGTGGCAATAAAATGGTGATGCTTTTTCACTTGGGCAATTCATGCCGATTCTATGTATGATTCTCCCTTCCATTTGTCTAAATATCGTTTCCCACTGAAAAGCAAACAACAACACCAGAATCCTGAGAAATGCGGAAACATGGGATTTCCCATGAAAAACTATCCATATCTATGGGCCAGAAACACCTTCCGATGTGTTCAAGAATTGCCCCTGGAGATCAGAGACAGTTTACCCTCCGATTGGAATTGCAAGGCTTAGGCGCCCTTGTGGTGGGAAAAAACATGAACAAATACCACTAGAGAATTCAACCAAAAACGATTGGAAGATACTCTTGGCTGGTTCACGGTCGAAAATTCACTATCCAACTCATCTTAGCATAAAGCGGGCTATATAATCCCGATCAAACACTCTTCAATCATTTTGAAGGAACATGAGGTTAAGCGATTTACTTAGTAATCAATCGAACCATCTGAACACCCATGCCTATATATGTATACATGATTGTATGTGTTTACATTGCAAACCCTAATCAACTAGATAGTAAACGCCTAATAATGGTAAAATAATGTAAAATACGTTTCTATCTTAATGAGGGTTAACTGTATATATAGTATATCACCATATACATACAATTCATGTGCTGAGGCAAACTGAGGTATAGAGTCAGGGATCCTCTCCTGGCCAGTAGCCAACTGCCTTGCTGTCGAAGAAATCGAAACAGTTGTTGGTACCTGGGACTGGCGATGGTTCATCCCCCAAAATATGGTAGAGGTTTTGGCCCACAACGATTCATGGTGATTCTGGGTACTACATGGTGCTACGTTCCGGTGACAGATTTGCCCAGAACATGATTGGTAGATGTTCAATGGGTATGAGCACCAAACGCAGGAAGATCACCAAGAAACATGGGAACATGAAGCCAACTGGACTGAGGGACCACGCGTATCTTGACGGCATGCGGAAGATGCCCCCGCTTTAGAAAACGGAATCATCAACTACTTGGTGGATCATCCCACTTACATCCAGTCGGTGGATGATCAACCCCAATTATAAGTGGATCAACCCCACTTATTCCAGCAACCAGGGATATAACCTACTTAGGATTCGTTGGGTGATCTACTCAGTAGCAACACGGATGGGGCAATGTATCCTGGGATGGTCACCTGACTTTCAGGACGTTGGATGTAGAGACAGCGCTCTTTACCCCAACACCATGAGGTTTTCCTATGATCTATTGATAATAACACACATATATATATATATACCATCTGGTTATTTAACATAGCCATGGAAAATCCCTTATAAATGGAGGTTTCTAGCTGGGAAATTCATCTATAAATGGGCAATCTATACCATGGCTATGTTAAATAACCAGAGGGTATATATATATTATGTACATAATAATCAATTAATAACCAATGTTGGATGATTTTGGGGGACCAGCAATTTTAGGAAACCTCCATTTGAGCTCAGGCTCGGTCCACCAACAGTCCATGTTTCCACTTCTTGGTCCAGGTTTTGTGCCCAACTTCGAAGAATCGCCCGGGTGGAACACCCTTCAGTGATGGCCATGGCTATGAAAGTTATAACTCGTTATTTCAGTGGGATAAAAAAACATGTTATAAATGGGGTGACTTCTTAGTACTTATAACCGGTATAACTCTGGCCATAACTGTTCTTCTCGGCCCACTTCGGCTTTCGCAAAGCTTGTCGGTTCACCTCCAAGGATGTGGTGCCCCCGTTGTTCCGAAAGATAGCGTTCAGTTGGTGCGTTTATAACTCCAATTTCTTTTATGGTTTATGGTACGCAAATAACGAACTAGTATTCTAATGGGGTGAATCTAAACCATCGTTCCATCACGTTTAGGGGCCCCACATTGTATATATTCCTATTGTCATTTTCAGCTTTAGTGATGCTTAGTGCATATCCCCAGCAGCCCAGTCCCAAGTGCCCAGTGCCTTCCGGTTTCGCCAAGACACCGTGAAGACGAAGACCGGAGCAGCATTTGCCGGTGAGCCTTTGCGGCGCCCGCGGCACCGGTATTGAGGTTTCCCACTGTTGGATGGGGCACCCTATACGTGGCGCCAAACTATGGTTTATGGTAGATATAACTATAGTATTCATGGGGTTTATAAATCAACTTTCACATCACTGGGGGGCACCATCCAGCATTGGATGATCTAATTTCTAGGAAACCTGGGTCATCAGCATTCTCCAGTAGGAAACTGGTCATCAAACATTAGAAGTAAGTTATAATCTACATCAAGAATATACCCTCTGGTAAACTAACATAACTATGGAAAAACACCATTGTTAATGGGAAAACTCACTATTTCAATGGCCATTTTCAATAGCTATGTAACAGTCATTACCAGAGAGTACAACAAATCCGCCCACACCGCTTTGGCGGTGAAGGCGTGCTTATTGGGGGGCAACAGCAACACTAAATGCTCAATGACATTTGTTAATATAGCAGTCGCTATATCAGCTTTAGCTGGGGGGGGG
>Ga0126342_10020073_pt1 | contig 11272 bp, 11 predicted proteins | sample Cyp1metagenome_FD_92528 | JGI IMG/M metagenome (GOLD analysis project Ga0126342, IMG submission 92528) | Coral microbial communities from Lord Howe Island, Old Settlement Bay, Australia - Cyphastrea 1 metagenome | ecosystem: Host-associated > Invertebrates > Cnidaria > Coral ...
CAAGACTGTTCAATTAATCTATTGCAGAAAGGTATTGTGCGTCACTGCATAACCATGTGTTTTGATACTGTACCATTAACATACGTGTGAGCATTCGGGTTCGTGGGCTTCATCTTGTTTCTTGTGGTGTCCAAAAGCAGGCCATGTCCTGCAGGAGAGAAGAGAAAGATTATTGGAGCGCCAGGTGTATGCAGAGATGGCCATGGAAGCCATTGGCCAAGCACCAGCGATTGCAGCAATGCATAGGACCGGAAAGGGGATAGATTCGGATAGATTGCTTGCTGCCAATGATGAAAAGCAACTGCTAGAAATGCTGGATTTTGTTGTGTCTCCCAGATTTGGATGATGGGTAAATCAGCTATTGGATCGTAAGCACACATAAAACATGTTAACACATGTAAACAGATGAAAAAAAATGAAAAAACATGTAAAATAACATGTAAACATGATGGCTCCCTGTAGATTTTCCCTTGAACCAATCCATTGAATGTCATGACAGTAGAAGGACTTGGAGTGCTTGGTTATTGAACACATGAGTGCAGGAAGTCCAAAGGAAGGGATCTGGATGAACCCGAAGACTTAGCACTGGGCAGGGCAGCTGCCCAGATTGCTGCAGCTGATATGGGGGTGAAGATCAACTTCAAAAGTAAGGATGAGGCAAGCAGTGGCTTGGAATTGACAAAAATTGTTTCACAAAAATGTATCAAAGTGAATTGAAGGCAGACAGACACGTAAAATGCCATGCATTGTCCCTTGCCGCCGATTTGTTTGCTCTGATTGGTGTAGTTTCTGGGCGTCAGGCTTCGCGCCCCGTCGCATTGCTGTTTCCGGATCAGAATTCCAAGAGCCTGAAGATGCTGAAAGGCTTGCAGGTTCGGAATCTGTCGCTGTCACAACCCTGCGAACAGTTGTTGATTGGGGCTTCTACTGCCATTTCCAGGGTATTTATCTGAAGCTCTATGATGAAATCTCTCTAAAGGCCATTTCAAAACATGTTCATATCATTTCCCACTTTGTAAATGTATGTACATACGTACGTATGTCCGTCCGTCCATTTATCTATACATGATATGGTATACGGTATATGATACATATATATATATGATATATATATATATATATTTATGATATATATATATACATGTATAGTTATGTATACATATATATATATGTATATCTATATCTATATTTATCTATATATATATACATACATATCTTACACTAGATGTCTTGCATATCTACTATGCATATCATCCCAGCGTTCCACTCTGCCAGGAGCTCCCGGAAGCGCGACGCCTGCGCGAAGCTTCGCGGCAGCTGTTGGGCTTCGACCCGTTGGAGGGTCCGGGGGTCCTGGGCTTCTACGAGCTGCTGCGGGGACCCGAAGGCTGGGCGCTGGGGATGCTGGGGATGGGATATGGCTTGGGGGGTTGGGGGGTTGGGGATGAGATGCTGATTTTTTTTGGGATGTCTTCGATGGATTTTAGGTGGAGATTTTGATAGATGAGCATTGGGCAACAAATGGGGGTTGCAAAGATCAGATGATTCCTTAGGTTGCTGGTCTTGAAGCATTTCTTTGGAGAATCTGTGCTGGAGGTTGGCTGGAGCACACGCAGTTCTGTCGCGGGCTCGGTGGATTCGTTGCCATCTTTGCTGTGTTCCTTTCTCCAGGGATGAAACCCGAGAGAATTTCTCTGAAAGACGAAGCTTCAAAAAGTGAATGATGTTGATGGCATGAAATCCAGACTTCCCTCCAATGTGTTGGGTTTCATGCAATGCAGTTGGGATGGGGGAATGATGCAGCTAGCTGACTGCTCAAACCCAAGGGTTCAAAACTTTGTCAGTTTTTGGCGACATGTTTGGTTGGTGGAGCTTTTGCTGGACTTTGAGTTTGGCCGCTCTGGCTTCTGAGCCGAAGCCATTTACCCTGCCCCCAAGTTTCGAAGGTACTTGGCAAGGCATTCCTTACGCAAGTGTCATTGGCCCTTGGTCAGAAAATTTCACCTTTTCCATTTCCCGGGATTTGGTGAGTGAGTCTGACTACGTCTTTGAGGCCAACCTTCCTTTCGATGCATCGCCAGAGTTCCATGACTACTGGAGCTGGCAGAGGTCTTACCTTCGGGTGTCCGGTGATCGAGGGCGACTGCTGCACTGTCCTGGTCCCAGAAGCCCTCAGCTGCAGCGGGTGGCAATGATGCAGGGCCATCGTGATGGAGATGCAGTGACTTTCTGCTTGAGGAAATGGCCTGGATATGTGGACTCCCAACATCCCTTCCCTTTCCATAGCCTGAATTGCTACCACGGTGAAGATATTGAAGGTTGCGGCTGTTTCAATTGGACTCTGCGGGTAGATCCTGAGGGATATTTAGACTATGAAGTGTCAATGGCTGGTTCCCCTGGCCACGAACATTCCCGACACATGTGGGTCAAGTTGCACAGGATTCCCTTCTCGCCATCATTAAACTTCAAGTTCCCAGGAACTGGCAAAGACTTCGAGTGCGACTATGCTTTTCGTGATGAGCATCAAACTCCACTGGCCAGTTGTCCATTTGCACAGACCTATCAAAGGCCTTCTCGCCGAAGTATCTCTGCGGGAGGCAGCTTCCAGCATTGCTACAACTTGGATTTGAAGACGGGCTTGGTGCTGGAATGGGATCTTGATCTCCAAAACTCCATGTTGAAGGTTCAGGTTTCTGCCTGGTCCAATCTTGCTGACTATGTCTCCATCGGTTTTCGACCGCTTGGAGGTTCCTCTAGCAATCTTGCCAGAGAAGCAGGGACAGGTCGAGAAATGCGCTTTGGTATGGCAGGGGCTGACATCGTTCTTGGCCATTCAGATGGCATACAGCAATACTATGCGAGCAGCTACTCTGGAATGCCTCAACCTGACACCTCGCTGAACATCTCCCAGGCCTTTACCGAATTCAAAGGGGACCGACTTTATCTGCAGTTCCAGCGGCCCTTGGTGGGAGGATGGTTGAGCCACCATGGAATCAATGCTTCCATTGTCTCCAACGTTAGCGACGTGATGTGGGCGGTTGGGAAATGGGATGCAGATGCAGCAGTGCCCAGGTATCACCATGTCTTTCGGGGCTGGAGAGAAGTTAATTGGACTGATCCCGAATTTGATGCCCGGCCGCTGCTATCTTTGCGACCCTACAAATGTCAGGATCATGGGGTTGTGTATCCATGAAGCTGAAAGGTCTGTGTGGCTTTCCAATTCAGATAATTCAGCCACCAACATCCACCAACCAAGTCGCTTTGTACAGATTGTACAGACCCATCTTCAATGATGTGTTCACAACTAGCACGGCACCATACAGCAACTGAGCACATCCGGTGTCCAGCAGCATTGCCGCGCACAGATTCAGCCAGACCATTCAAAACAAACGCACATGCACATTTGCTTAGCAAATAGACTTGAAACTCAAGCTGATGTCCGAGCAGAAGTCCTATGTGATAGACTCAAACATGACACCATACCGTTCATGTCCCAATTCATTAGTGGGGACAACTATGTACATTTTTTTTTAACCATGAAACTTAAGATGTTCCCGGTTAGCCGCTTAGCGATTGTTTTTGGACACAGCCGATACTTGTTTCCTGCCAAGGTCAACCCGTGATGTATTTGACACAACTGGCCGCTGTAGAGAAGCTGCGGGACTGGGTCGAGCCATGTGGGAAGGTCCGAGTTTACCCGATGGCACTATGGAAACCAATCAGTTGGGGGATATAAACAGATGATGTAAACGCTACGATTCATGCATGTTGTTTCTATATATCATATATCCTAACATATTAATTGATTGATAGGTATTTTAAGCAGGGACTTCTTCTGATGGACTTGACCCTTCAGCAAAAAATGGAAGACTTCTTGCAAGGACAAACGTCCTGGAGCTCTCGAAAGGTGTAAAGCGGTCGCTGGGCTCTCCCTGGGCGACTATGCCCGGATGCTCAACGTTGGACACCGTTGGATCAGGATGGTGCGGATGGCAGTGGGTGTGTTAAACTGTTAAACCATGTAGAACCAAAGACTACCAAAGCCTCAAGTCACATCTTTTCACATTTTCCCCAGCGATTTCTGAGGCGGCTCTGACCTACGCAGGGGTCTGGGACTTTGAGACAGGCCTGCTTGCCGTGCAGCTGCGTGCCGAGGTCATGGAGGCGCGGAGCTCGGCATAGCTCGGGAAACCTTTGGTTGTAATATATACATAATACATATATAATCATACATAATCATACATATGTGAAGAGTGAAATGCGCCCGATTGGGGCAGAAACCGACAATTGTGAAGATATCTCTACTGTATATGCACATGATATACATATATATATATACATACATACATTTTATATATATATATATATACACATAGATTGTAACATCTTATGGCAACAGGAATGGCTCAAAATTGATTCATGATTGAAATCGTGGACCGATCAACCGACCATTTATGCAATCAAATAATTTTGGGGTGGTTGAAGAGAAAATCGATTGACCCACAATTTTACTGAGTTGAACAGATAATTATCTGATGTAATCTAACAGAACTAGTGATTCCTTTCAAATTCTGGAGCCAAATCCAATTGATGAGATGAGTTTGAACCAATCGTTGGACGAAGTTTTCCTTGAAGTCAGGCAGCCATTGCTGCAGCACCTCAAGCTGCACTGGCTGTCGCGGGCTTGCCTGAGGTGCTTGGGATTTTGTCACTTCACTTTTTGTTGCTAGGAAGATCAGTTGATGTACTGAAGCTGCCTTGGCAGGAACTTCTTCAGCAACTTTGCGAGCAATGTCGGGAGCATTTCGTCCGCACTAAAGCTGACCCAGAAGCATTCGTCTCCATTTTGTGTGTTCTCTTGGCAGAAGCTGACAGCTTTGTGAGTGTCCCGTAGTTGTCCCATCTCCACCAGGGCCTCTTCTGAAGCCTCTGTTTGTGGCATTGCCCAGCGCTTGTTCCCGCAAGGCAGGGGGAAAACTGACAGGTTCCAACCGAATGTATACATTTGCCATGGCTTTTCAAGGCTTTGACCAAACATAGAAGGATGAGAAAAAAACAGAAATGTATAGAAAATTGTGGACGTGTGAAGTTGCCAGAATCTTCACATATCTTCACATTTTGCAGCTTACTGTGGGAAAAGGCTTCGTTTGCGCTGGCACCCTGGCTGCGATGGAGCAGCTGCTGGAACGAGCCAGAAGAAGTCAAGGCTGCAAACAGGTGGGGACCCCGAGATTTTCACCAGAAAATGCTTGGGAGGTTCCAATTATGACGCGAATGTTGACGAGATATGACGAGTAAGGGCCAGATGTGATGCTTCTGTGAAGTTGAAACAAAAGAATCTGTGCGGTCATAACATATCAGAGCAACAAGCTTTTGTTTCGTTCAATCACTAAGGGATGGTTAGAAATGAAATGAAATGGATGCTTGACAGCTTGGGCTATCTGGATGTAGTTTGGTCAGCGCGTGGGATCTCCCATGGACTTCTGGCGCTTTCTTTCTTTCGTGCTGCTGGAGCTTTCTGCAGCTGCTCCGATCCACATTCCTGGCGAGGTCGCACGCAGCTCATGTGCTCTTGCTCGACATGATTGTAGCAGAAAGGGACGAAGACCCTTAAGAGCTGGTGGAATTTTGTTGCCGATTCTGGATGCACGGATCCACCTATGTGATGGATGCCGTTCATCTCAAAGGACGGTTTTGGAAGATATCGAGTCCTTATTTGAGGCAGCCGTTCTGAATTCCTCCTTGGAACTTCGGCCCCATTTGGCAACACTGATGGAGTACAGCAAACGTGCTCGATCCGTTTTACAGGTGGGAACTTCAGATACTGCTTGGATTGCCATTCTACAAGGAGGACTGCAGAGAAGTGATGGACAGCTCTATCAAACTGAGCTCGCAGCCAACCTGATGGATTTCCTCCAGCAGCATGACTTAAGATCCCTGGGGATCAGAGTTCTCGAGGGATACGCGGCCTCGGAGATGCTGTTCTTCTCAAGCTGGAGAATGGACTTTGAAAGTCTGGCAGCAAAATCTGCGATGGCCAAATTTATTCTGCTCCACGGAACAAAGTATTCTGGGGAAAATGACGATGGCCACGGCAGCCAAGGTACTGTGTTTTTTGAAGGGTTGCAACGGTGGCTCAACAACAACAGAGCTTGGCAGCTGGCAGAATATTCCTCTCTTGGTGCAGGTTTGGCTGTTCTGATCCGCTCCCACAGGACCTCCAGGAACTGTTCAAATGCTTGGGCGCCTGCACAAAGTTTTGCATCGGAGCTCTTGGAAGTTCGACATGGTTATCCCAGTCTCCTGGGGTCAACATGGCACGTGAGGCCTGCAGCTGTAACTGCCATGCATCGGAGATTGGCCGCCATCCAAAGTCGTTGCCCTGATGCCAAAGCAGCTCTTCGGGTGCTTCAGCTTTTCAGTTCAAAGGATCCACAGATGCTGCAGGGCTTGATGGAAAGCAGCACAACAAAAAAGTACAGAGAAGCCATTCCCGAACCAATCTCTTTGGGAACTTTGGACGCCGCTTTGAATCATCCAGAGCTATCGCTTCTCCTACTTCACCGAGGCCAGTTGCCTGATGAAGATCGTCACCGCCTCCTGGACGTCTCTGTAGCTCAATGGCCTCACCGTTTTGAGTTTTGGCAGATCTTGGCCGACGACCTCGTTTTCCGACGCCTGGAAAATGTGGATGTGCCATCGGCCATGCAAGCCATCAGGCGATGTTTTAGCCTAGCTCACTTTGATCGTTCGGTGGTTTTTCGATTGTTGGAGATGTTGGAAGTGCTTTGGCGGCCGCGCGAAGCCACGTTGCTTTGGGATGCTGTCGCTGGTTCGCCGACAGCACCATGGGATGATCAGCGACGCAGTGCTGCTTCTGCGGTTTCAGTCCCTCAAGTGTTTGCTGAAAACGCAGCTGTTTTCCCGGGTGAAGCTTTTTTGAACAAACATCCGGAGTTCAAATTTGCCAGGGACTATATGGAAGCGTTCAGTGATGACCTGTTGACAGAGCAGCTGGATATCATAAGGACCTGGAGTTTTGCCGCCTTGGTTCAGCTTGGGATGCTTTGATGACGTAAAGTTATGCAAATGATGATGCGGGTAGGGGAGCCAACAACAAAGGCAACCCACAATGCCAATCAGATCAGCCGACGAATTTGAGGCTGCAATGAATGTGACAGTGCAGGCCTTGGTGACTTGAATGTGATGATCCTGGTAGCCATGATTGATGCTGATTGTGGCTGACGGTGAGGTCAATCACTGATAATGATTCTGATTAAGCTGGTGATGATTACATGCTGATGAATACTACCTTTTTAATCCTTTTTACACGTCATGCGCAGAGACATTGAGACGCTTGTGTGAACTAGCAGGCATAAGTTCTAGAGCATTAAAGTGATGCTTCCTGTTGTGCTGCTTCCCATCAGGACCTATTCAGCCACTAAAGTCAATGGATACTGCAAGGACAATGGGTGGTGCGAATACGTCTTCCTGATGTTTGAATACTGTCAGTTCTTGACCGAATGTGGAAAGGTTCCACAGACATGCAAAGCTGCGAAGAAGATGGAGGAAAATGGTTTGAGGATACTGCGCGCATCCTTATCGCTGGCAGGCAGTCCAGAGGTCGATGTGGATGATGAACACCGACGGAAAGTTTACATCCAACCGCATGCATCACCTGAGATAGGACGCATGCGTTTGTCTTGTACTTTGCTGGTGTCGGCACAAACCAGTTCGACCTTACGACTGGAGGGCGAACGTCCAAGAGTTTATCGCCAGGGTAAGTGTTTTTGGTTCGATGAGAGCATGACCCATGAAATGGATTTTGAGGCCACGGGACCAGATACCCTGCGTGCTACGTTGTATCTGGATGCGCTGCACCCGGGCTATTACCAGGAACGGGAAGTGCATTACTATCCCGGTGAAGATACTCTTCCCTGGTGGCAGACCATCCTCCAGAAGATGGGGACACCGCCGACTCCATTGACCAATGGGCTGATACCGCGGCGATACATGGCTCCACCTTTAAAACCAGCACCTTGGTTGTCGCTAGCAGTGGACTCTCAATTCATCAAGGCGGATATTTGTCTTCGAGGTGATTTGGGGCTTCTCTTTCATCAGAACACGTTTTGGACGCCTGGGGATCACAGCCGTGCTTTGGTCATGCTGCAGCTGTTCTCCCGCATGCAGCTCCTGCTGCACCTTGGAAGACAAGATCCGGATGTCATGCACATCTTCTATCGGAACCGTGACTTTACCCAGAAAGACTTGGATCAGTTGACCCAAGATACATGGGCTTGCATGGCTTTGGGCTGCAAAGGTTGTGAAGCACTTGAACTCTTCGGACTTTGCTGGGACGACTTGGCACCGACGATTCTGGTGTCCCTGTTTCGAGGTTTTGCCCAAACGATGCACCTGAGCATCCACGCCGTCAAAACCTGGTTCGAGATTCTGGGCTTTTCCTTTCCTCCTCCAGGAGGCTATGGCCTGACCACGGAACAACTGAATGGAATCTTCACGGAAAAAGCAGCAGAAATTCAGGCCTTCTTTGAGACGATGTAAAAAATGTAAAAAGAAGCTGCAGCTTTGGACAGCTTGGGACAGCTTTGGACAGTTTTGCTTATTGATTCTCATTGATCATGGGAGCAAAACGTGGACATGATACTTGCAGAAATGTTACTGCGGGTTCTTGTTCGCTTGTGACGCGACATCATCTTTGAACTGAATGAAGGGGTAAACTGACTCGTCTTGACGGTCTTGACATGTTTTGACATCTCCACTGGGCTTGATTTTGTTTTCCAAAAGACCACTGTCGGCGCTGGATTGTGTGGAGGTGTAGCAATGCAGCTGAAAACGAGATGTAAAAATAGCTGGTCTACTCACCAAAGGTCCGCTCGCTTGTATTCTGAAGCATCGCCAGGTGCAATGGTTGAAACTCGCCAGTTGCTGAGGGGACCTTTTGCAAAGTCGTTTACACCTTCAGGAGCAAGTTCCCGTAGTGAGTCGAGTGGAGAGCTTGCAGCTTGACGCTTTCAGATTTATGGGATTCAAACATACCCATACTTACCATACTTACGATACTTACCATACTGAAATGTACCGAACCATACCCAAACGGCCAAACGTACCCAAGCATGCAAGGCCGGTGCTTGTCACACAAGCCTCATGGACTCGGCCAAAGAAGAGTTGTTTGGACCTCAAAGGGGCAGCAACTGCAGATCCAGGGGTTTCTTCTTTTCTAATGCCAGTGCCAAGTGATTCAGTAAAATGTGGTGAATTATGTTGTTTTGTCAACACTGTTGTCCTTCGGTATCCGTTTTGATTGGCAATGTTTTTTTCCAAGTGTCAGGTAATTGTCACGTTCTGCGCAGTAACATGCTGAAAGTCCAACAGAGAGCTCCAGAAATCGTTTGCCAGATGCAAGTCAGAAATGGTTTCTCTGGGGATGTTCAGAATCACCAGCCAAATTGCATGTCATTGACTTTCCACCTACAGTGCCTTTGAGAACTGAGGCTGAATCTGCTTGAGAGCTTCAGAAGTAGCATGCAGCCGCCCAGGCATTGGCTTGGCATCGCACAGCTGGGAGTTCCATGACCAAACAAGATATATGATATATATATATATATATGTATGTATGTATATTGATTGATGTTTCGGGACGCACCAATAAGGGCAACATCACTAATATTGCTTGTAGCACTTTGATATTGGTATGTTTGTGCTGACCTCGATGATCATAATTGTTTTCTATGTTTGGGATGTCTGCGATGAAAATGAACCTCTGACCCTCTCGTTCTCGCACAGGATTGATGTGTACTTAAGCTGTGGAACGAAGGCCAGTGCTGGGTGGGTCAGTGTTTCGGTGCGAGATAAGGCGGCCTTAAACATTCCAGAATTAAACCACCGATTCCAAACAGATGCTTCAAAGTCCTATGGAGAACAGATGCTTCAATTTCAAAGGAAAAAGCACAGCATATGATTTATATATACTTTGGAAGTTACCCAAGGGCAAAACTAACAGTTCGATGTGGAAAAACCCATGGTTTTCCCATGGTTTCCCTCAGAAAATTATCGACTTTCATGGTGGTTTTTCCACATCCCCTCAGGTTCCGGCTGGTCGTTCACCGGAAGCTCTGCCTGAGCTTCTGGCTCAGCAGTCCCGTCCTCAAGGTCAAACTTGGTGGGAGGTACCTTGGGGAAAGAACCCACAGGTGGTCTGTTGGGAGAAAACCATGGACTTTGGACTTTAGATGACTTTAGATGTTTTTTCTGGGGCATTTTTGGTCCATAACTGCCATAACTCACATAAAATTCCCAGATGCTGAATCTCAATGGTTGGTACCGTTGCCACTGAGGCTAACGAGTCCAGCGAACTGGAGTGACACCGTTGCGCTGATGCTGCAGGAGCTGAGAATGGGAAGATGATCTGAGACACATATGGTTTATTAGATTTGGCACATGTCTATTTATGCACATGCTTAGTTATATATACATGTCATCTACACCCATATGTCATAGATTCATATATGTATATATCTTTCCTACCCTGCACACTGTCGGCCTCTTAAGCACTACAGCACGCTAAGAAAGGCTATAAACTGATGCAACTCATTTCGGGTGGTCCCTTCTCGGTTTGCCTGTGGAAAAGACTAATGCAAATAGACATAGAGATGTAACTATAGATTTAGATTTAGATATAGATATGAGACGTGACTGAATTAATAGAAATTGACAGAATCAACAAAATGATATCACCAACAAACATGACCAATCGCCGTAGTTGGGAGGTGGGGGCACTGGGCTGGCCTTTTCCAGGATGGTTGCGGTGAGTTCTACGAGTGCGGACCGCTGAACCAGCTGAAGGGCATCATGAAACGAATCGATGCCAAAGCTCACCAGGTGCGGCCTGGAGAAGTGGCAGTGGAATGGGGAGCTGAATAGTGACACGATTTTCAAGCTGTGAGGCCACTGTATCGTTGGATGTGTACAGCAGGAGGCTTAGAGTTTTTGGTCTTCTGAGTCTTCAAAGGTGTTCTGAGGCCCATTCGCAGCAATTTGGCAAAACGTGATTGAGCTGATTTTCACGATTTTAGCAGGGTCTAAAACGTTATATATATATACAGATACATATATTCATATTCTATATTCATATTATATATTCATAATAATATGTATGTGTGTATATATTATAATATGTATATATATATACCCGCAGGACGCTTGGTTCGCCGTCGGTGTATATGCATGTTTTTTGTGTTTGGGGGGGGTGTGG
>Ga0126342_10020074_pt1 | contig 11272 bp, 11 predicted proteins | sample Cyp1metagenome_FD_92528 | JGI IMG/M metagenome (GOLD analysis project Ga0126342, IMG submission 92528) | Coral microbial communities from Lord Howe Island, Old Settlement Bay, Australia - Cyphastrea 1 metagenome | ecosystem: Host-associated > Invertebrates > Cnidaria > Coral ...
CAGCGCCTTCACCAGAAGCAGCGGCCCCACCAGCCGCACCGGTTGAAGCAGCAGCGCCTTCACCAGAAGCAGCAGCCCCACCAGCCGCACCGGTTGAAGCAGCAGCGGCCCCACCAGCCGCACCGGTTGAAGCAGCAGCGCCTTCACCAGAAGCAGCAGCCCCACCAGCCGCACCGGTTGAAGCAGCAGTGCCTTCACCAGAAGCAGCGGCCCCACCAGCCGCACCGGTTGAAGCAGCAGCGCCTGCATCATCACCGAAGAGTCGAGTGGAGGCAGGAAGTTGACATGATGTTTCTGTTGCAGAGATGATTTGATGTGGAATAGCTGAATAGCTCCAATGCCGCTGTGCTGAGGGACAGTTGAGTCCCCAGCCATGGTTTCCAGGATCCTGCGGCAGCCTTTGCTGAATCCATCCGACGTTTGCAAGCACAGGTGCGGTGGCTAGGGGGTCGTCAGATAAAACATGTCCCAAACAGACCTCACACCAATCTATCAACAACGAAAGACCAATGAAAAATATGTTGACACCAAGACGCGATTAGTCCTCAGACTATCTCAGACCTCTTTAGGTTCAAGATTGGGATGGACTACTTGGGTGCTATCCTCATGATGCCCAACATGTGCGTATGAAAACCAACAGAGAGACATAGAATAGGTGATGGCTTGCTAAGGAATCATTACAATCATATGATACATATGAATCAATGTAATCATTCCAACATGATCTAATCTTGCCCAATCCATTTGACAACGACGGCGAAGCTTCTTGAAACGCCATTAGAGGGTGAGTTCGCTGAGCTGCTGAAATATCAATGTGATACCCTAGATGGATCCAGATATTGTACTTAATGTATCTCTCTCTCTCTCTAAATATATATATATCTGTAACATTACATATATATATATATAACTATATATGTGGGTGTACGGTACGTAAATGTAGTTATATTTCAAACACACACACACATTTTCATACACGCATATGTATGTATTATATATATACACACTTTAGGATATAACTATAAATTGTATATACATATATAGCAATGCATACATGAATATATATATATAGATAGACACATTAACACCACAATTTAATGGATCCTGACTTCGAGCATCGGTGGTGCCAAATTCTACGTCAGGCGGCTGCCTTGGCAAAGCCATGATGGTGGTGTCTTTCCCGGCGCACTTAGGTGACCTGCCGATACGGTCGTGGTTCAAAATTAGATTTATGATGGGGATATACCCTTCCTTTACATTCACATAGACATAGACCCTGCCAAATAGGTGGCCTGGAAGATTTGTTTCCACTCAAAATGGACTATTTTCAGGGTCTATGTGAATTGGGGGGAGTGTAATTGTATGAACCAACCATAAATGGGGAATACGTAAGTATATAACCAACAATCTGATATGGATTGGGGATTATCTCTGCATATGGCCGCTACTCATGATTAATAGTGGGGATATTGATATGTTGGGGACAAAACTTGGGTTTCAAGGGGTTTTCTAACCACCAAGGGACCATAATGATGAAACTCCATAGGTTTTCTTGGGGTACTGTGTTTTATCCACAAGCATTGAACATTTGAGCCAGGATGATCTAAAATATTGGAACACTAAGAGACTAAGTATTTTTACACCTGTGTTTTGAATCTATTCAATCTGAAACACTTAGACAAATGGTTGGGTCCCATGCGCAGCAACGAACATGGGATGGAACCCTTCCACTATTTGGCATGCGGGCCAGGGCATTGAAGCAGAGAGCGACTATTTTCAGGGTGTCACGCAACAATGTGGAGATAGTCAGAATGAACTGTCATCAATATCCATGGGACCTGGGCTGAAAAGGAGATACCGCTTTGGTCGAGGTGTAGTTTGTTGGGATGTGTGCAGCGCATGCAACAGATTTTGCGTTAATTACTGTAATTGTATATATATATAGATAGATAGATAGATTTCCAGTTGTTTGATACAGATCTGTGATAAGTTTCTGATAGATTCGTTGATTTTCCCTTGAGTTGTCTGGGATTGGTGATTTTCAAGGCAGAGCCTCCTGGCATAGATGGGCTCTGGGCTGATCAGCCCTTTTCAATTGTCTTTGTAAATACATTTGAAGGCTGCGCAGCCCCAAATTATGGGTAAATTCTGGGTTTACCTGCCTCAAAAGATGTGAATGTTGAACACCCCAAGTCATTTGCAACATTTTTGGGTTTGGTTGTTTTTTACTGGAAGACAGGTCAAGGATGAATGTCCATGATCAGCAGGAAAATCATTTTAACATATTTCTTTCCTAGGAATTGCTTCAGAAGGTTCCCAGTGCCCTGCACCAGGTGGTTGCAGCGAGTTGAGTCTCTAGCGACCGGAAAAGCCGTTGCGGAACCAGTGAAGGGATAGCCCCAGCAACAGAACCAGCGCTGGTTCTGCGGAGCGGGTTCTGCTACATGTAGCCCCCAGCACCGCCGCCTTTTGCTCAAGGGAACTCAAAGGAACTGCGGTATGGGCCCGAGACATGGCTGGCAAGATCCCGAGACGCATGCTACGGGACAAATGTCTGAAAATAGGATACCTTAAAAATCCCATGGCTTGCAATTGCCATAGATTGGACATGCATTAGCGCAAGTCATACCGACATGACAAAATGTGTATAATTGTATAATTGTATATTATTATTATTACAATAATAATTATTATTATCATCATTATTATTATGATTATGTTTATTATAATATACATATATATATATATATTTATTATATGTGACTTGGGGTAAACATCTTCATTTCCCCTCTATGAAATGGTTATTTTTATTGGGGCTAACATACCCGACATCCCCCATTCTGAAACACACCAAAAGTGCGCAGATGGCGCGCCGCCCGATGCCACTCGAGGCTCAGACCTTGATGTTGTCCTGTAAGTTTTCAGCCAATTCTGGAATACCATAAATAGGATTGAACGTTTTAAGTAATATGGATGTCTTCTAGGTAGAATGTAAATGACTTGAGATGGATTCTTGGCAATCTGGGAATCACGTCCACGAGCAAGAGTTCTATTTGTCTCATATGGGCCTAATATGGGCAGTGCCTCATAGATACGTAAACTAGACCTGCATGTCAGATGTCGTTCATCTTTTCCTCAGCCCTGTTCGATTCAGGTACGTGTGTGCTACGGTCAAAACTTGGGTAATTTGATGTAATTTGCCTATCTCGGGGGATGGTCATCCATCCATTCATGAATAGGGATTCATATACCCTCTGGTAATTTAACATAGCTATGGAAAGATCCACCATTTTTAATGGGAAAATCCACTATATATGGTCATTTTCAATAGCTATGTCAGCCATTACCAGAGGGTATCCATGATGTGTGGGTTCCTATGAGATGAATGTGCATACCAGAAAAACACATCCAAGGTTCCTTGAAGAAACTCCCTTCACATGACATTGAGCGGTTCCAATCTCATTTAGCCTCCGGTAATCAAACAAAGTTTTAAACACCAAGCACTTATCAGAAAATGATTCATTTGAATTGAAATAAGACACTGTAAGTCATTGTAAGATACATTTCATGTCAAACCACCTGGATGAGATCATCCAGTGATTCACGTGTGATCCAGGCCTAACCTGAAGGAGAAGCTACCGTAAGATTTCATGACCCAACTTTCGGGCCATCGTGGCCTGTTTCACCACCTGAAATCAGGTGGCGATGGCAATCCTGAAGCCGCAGGCGGTGACATGCGGTGACAGAATATCCCTGCAATGAGGCATCCCCTAATCTCATCTAGTGATCTAATAATCCCCAGAAGAATGGTCCAAATTGGTGGAGGCGGCTTGGGCTCAACCTGTCCCCACTGGATTTGTGAAGGTTGCAGAGACCACGACTGCCACTGAAGGTGCCCACATTGTGCCCGGTGGTGGAAAGGGAGCCTGGATGATGAAAGAGGTCTTCTTAGGGGATTTATATATATATATATACACACATATATATATATATAATATATATATATATGATTTTAGACCAAAAGATGACCAAACGGTTTTGAAAGAATTTGAAAGGTGCCCTGCTTTGCATTGTTTCGACACGTGCTCGTGGCATTGCATGAGGTCGGGCACATCTGTTGATTGTGAGGACCCCTGAGGTACTCCTTAAGAATCGAGATGGAACATCCCCGCAAAGGGTTTAGAGGATGATGTTCCCGTTGGGTGGCAATGTTTGCATGTGAAGGGGCGTATCCCACAAGCCCCGTGGCAGATCAAGCCGGGGTGCAATCTCTGCAGAATCAGGCCCGATTGCCGAGTGTTTGGACATTTTTGGGGAACATCCACATGAGACAGATGGGTATGTGTGACAGTGGTAACTTGGCTGTTTCCAATATGTCATGCATATGTCCATATACAAAAAAAACATGTGTATTTTCAATCTTATTAGGAAGATGAACAACAATGAACCCAAAAAATCTGGGGGACTCTGAAATGTGAACCATGCTGTCCCAGAATGTCGACATATGGGGATGGGTCAAGCTATGACATGTTGAGGGATATTGGGGGGATGAACATCCATAAATCCCAGCTATTTTGCTGTTCACCAGGGGATTCCATGGGTTTTGATCTTCCCCTTAGCACCGCCAAAAACTGTCAGGCGAATATCCCAATGAGTGCCGGTGCCATTCCGGACCGCGGGATCTCGGGATCTCGGGATCTCGTGGGGGTCATGAAAATTGTTCAAATGGGACCTGGGACCGTTGCATCATGGACTTTTTTTGACAGGTTTCATCCAAAGCGGCCCTGAATGCACCGCTTCAGCACTGAAAAGATACTGGAATCACTAGAAGTGCATTGATCCCTTGCTGTGTTTTCACACGTTCGCTTCTTTTTTTGAAGATTTAACTGGCGAAGCTTCCGGGTTTCGAGCGCTTCGAGGGGTGTGTTTTGAGGATGTTGAGGAGCTCCTGAACGACGGAGTTTCTTGGTGTCGATGTCAGAAATTGAGGCATGGATCGGTCGATGATACAAGTCAATGTTTTAGGGGTCTGCGTAGCCCACAGCTTTTAGCTGATTGTAGATGATTGATGGTGACAAGTTAGTGATAAGTGATAAGTTAATTATCTTAATTGTTTTTTTTTTGGAAGGCTCCGTTCAGCATTTTGGGGACCTTCGACCCAAGTGCGGTTTGGAGAACTGGGCACAAAGCTGGCGTGCAGTTTCTGCAGTACCCAAAAGGCAGATTCGTTTTCTTGGCACATTGAGATATTGAGGTCGTTTCTGGCTACCCTCTGGTGAACTAACATAGCAATGGAAAATCACCATTCTTAATGGGAAAATCCACTATATATGGTCATTTTCAATAGCTATGATAGTTCACCAGAGGGTATCTAATTTGTAGGAAATAATATGGAATGTCATGGAACCACCCGATGAATTTTCTTCAGTCAAATCTCTTGTACTACTTGAAGCAGCCCAGCCATTTTCCCAGCTGGAAAATGGAGTCCAGGCTGACAGCCCATGTCGAAGGATTTTTCCATATTTTTCCATATTTTTCCCAGTCACAGATTATTTCAAGCTTCACTGGTCCTTGGCTGAGGTGGGATCCTACCATTTGTAGTCAGGACCCACTGGGCCACCACACATTGAAGCGAATTTGGAGTCGACATTATGAAGATTCAACAACATGTGAGCTCATCAGAGAAGATGTTCGCAGTTGATGAACCACAAACTGAGGATTCCTCTACACGAGATCGCAGGCATCCAAACTGTTGGGGAATGTGAGAACCGACTAATATCTCGCCGAGAATCACAGCAGAAACTCCAATGAAAATCGTCCGTCCCATTCTGCCATCGGATGCCATCGGCTGGTTTCTTTTGTTTTATTGTCTCAGCACTTTCACAGATTTTCACTTATTTTCCAGGGATGCTTGGAACTCCCCATCCAGATACACCAGAATGGTCGGACTGACGAACCAGCCAGGCCCATCATGCTGCTGCTGGCCATGGTGGCTTTGAGGCCTGGGCGCGCCAGGACAGTCACATGATGTCACATACACGTATATAGCGATTACATGTTTGTACACAATAGAGACTATCATATAGTATCTATATCTATATGAACTATTTTTATACATATATGCAAAAAAAATCAACATGCAATACATTATGAATCTCTATGTTTGCATATAATATATATATATATATGCATGTATACACATAATGACACGGCAACTATATGAGTTTTACATAAACAATTTTCTCCGATCCTTTATTTTGATCAGGAAGATCTCTCAACAATCCAAGTGATGTGCCCATGGCCACCATTTTTCTTGCTGAAATACCCGTGTTAGCTATCGTTCGTTGGTTATATTTCTCTATTTTCCCGAAAGCTCTTGCGAATGTTTTTTTTGCCCCAAAGAACTGCTGGCAAATTCAACTTTTCACTTCAGCTACATCTTTCACATCACCTACATCATCTACATTAACTTCAAACACCACCACATGCATCTACATCTCCTACTTCTCTCCTATATCTTGTACATCATCTACGTCATCCACATCTACATTTGCATCACATATATATCTACAACATCTATATCAACTTCATCTACATCAACTTCATCTCCATCATCTACATCATCTACATAATCTATATCATTTGCAGAGGAGTTGTTACATGGGAATTGTCATACAATACAGGAGTTGTGACACAGAAGTTGTCATACAGGAGTTGTTACACAGGAGTTAACTTCCAGGTGATCCACTTGTATCTGAACTCCTACAAAACTCCTACTTCTCAAGAGTTTCTAAATGTCTCTTTTGGCGGCAGGGGCAGCCAGACGACGGCTTACGAAACGTGACCCTCTGCGGAGATCGCGCATGTCGGACGCACAAACGTGGTGAAACGCGAATTTGTCTTGCTCGTGGCTTGTGCCGGAGGAACCCTCTGCGGAGAGCGTACGTGTCGGACGCATAAACATGTGGCGAAACCGATTTTTTTTATGCGCGGCATCGCCCTTTCGTACGAATTGATGGTCGTCCAAAACTGCTGTGAAATTGCAATTTTGAAAGTCTAGATTCTAGATGCAACCCTTTCGCACGACATGAAGGTCAAACGGCAAAAACTGTTGTACAATTTTGATTTTGAAAGATCGGATGCAACCCTTTGCCGCACGAAACGAAGGTCGCACGTTCAACACGGGGTAAAAATGCGATTTTCCAACGTTAGACGTGCCCCTCGCAGGAAATAAAGGTCGAATGTGCACGACTGGGAAGGTAAACTTGCGATTTATCGTCATCATCATCATCATCATCACCACCACCACCACCAGCATCATCATCATCATCATCACCACCACCACCACCAGCATCATCATCATCATCATCATCATCATCATCGTTTCTTGCATATTGTTCTCATCTCCTGCCTCCTGCTTTCTTTCAGGCCACACTGTCATCTAGTCTGGTTTTGAGTGAACATACCCTTGTTCCTCTCCATTTTGCTGGTCTTCATCTTAAATACCTGCTCCTAATCTATTGCATCCACATTTTTGCTAGCTATAAGAGAACATAAATAATAAGAGAACATCGAGAACTTAGCTCTTATGACTTATGTCATTTATTGAAATATATCATTATAACTATACATATATATATATATATATATAAGTCCCTATTTTTCTTCATGATTTCCTATCCCACAGGATCCATGGTGCTGCTATATAAGGTGTGCCATGGATCCCATCAATATAGCCCAGTCATGTTATAGCATGGTAAATGTTATTGATGGTATATTGATGGTATATATGTGGTCATGCATGGTAAATATATGGTCAATTTAGCATCATACATGTATACCATACATGTTATATATCAATATATACCATTATATACCATACATGTATGCCATACATTTATAATACATATATATCATACATGGTGCTATATATTGTTATAGCATATATATATATATTAATACTTTATACATTTAACATTTACCATCAATATATACCAGCACCAGCCGGATCCACCATTTTGGCCCAGCTCAACGCCCGGCCCAGTCGCCCCGGCGCGGAGCGCGCGGAGCGCGCGGAGAGGCACCGCAAAGCCGCCCTGGGCGGTGCCTGATGCCGGGAGCTCGAATGGGGAGGCTGGGGACTGCTGGGAAAACCCATAGGAAAACCATAGGAAAACCAGAAAAACCATAGGAAAACCATAGGAAAACCATAGGAAAATGGAGGATGAGCAAGAAAAATATGCGGATTTTTTATGGGATGTCATGGGATATTGATTTACGATAGCTAAGTTGACGAACATCATTTGGTGAATGTTTGTGTTGAGTTGATTATGGGATGTGATAACTATTTTTATGGGTTTATAAACCAACATATAACTGGGGGGCCTCACCTTGTACCCTCTGGTAATAGCCATCTATATCCAAATGTGGGGGATGGTTACTATCATGTGGTTGGGAAATTTGCCTTCTGGTAATTGGTTACACTTTGCGAAGTGGAAACCATTGCCCATGAAAATTCGATTCCTAGTACATAATTAATGGTGATTTTGCATACTCCAATTGCCGGCGGGTACGACATAAAACTGTGATGATCCCAATTGACTTTCATGGTTGAAAGCACCAAGCATGATGGGCCTCCAGCGGTCACATAACATCTTCGGAGTCTTGTGAGTGCGAACGTCACAGAGAAGTCAGGTTTGATTCAGCTGAATTTGTTTTGGTAATACACCTTCCATGTCATGTTGTGCTGGCCTGGTCACCGACGAGTTTCGCAGTCCATTTGAGCACCAGTCGAAAACTCCCAAACACAGGTATCAAGAATCTATGGCTCTTTAGGTTGAATGGTTTCAAAATATATACAACAACTTTGATCGGTGCAGATTCGGATACGATGGATCCAAATTTGTGCATTCACAAAAATACAACTGGAAGTTAAGTTCAAGACATTGTATCATGTATACAAGTAAACACACACACACAGAGACACAAACACACAGATGGAGACAACACACATATGCAAAGATCATCAAAAATCGAGAGAGATGCACATGTCTTGCACCATAGCAACATATCTTGTCCACTGGTAGTTTCGGATTTCTTTTTGGAGTGCGCAGCGGGGTTTCTCCGTTGCGAGCGCGCCGTCCCGCGGCACCATGGAGACATACTTCGAAGTCACCTGTGAGACTGTGCCTGGAGTACCTTGGATGATGACATGGCTGCGTGATAGGGGTATGGATCAATACCTATTAATACCATTTTTAGGGGAATGAACATCCATTTACCAGCTATTTTGATGTTCACCAGGGGTACAAGGTTTTGACACACTGCCATAGCTGAACATGGGGTGTAGCCGCGTAGTTCAATAAAAGTTCCCTTTTGAGTGGGCACATGATGATCAATGATGGGATTTTGATGGATTTTTTGGCAGCGTGTTTTTAGACAAAGCCACATTCACACAAGAAATTGGAATGAGTGGCAGCTGTTTCTTTCTCATAATCATCCCGAAGAGCAAGGAACATAAATGCACAAGGGAATCGGTGAAAATCTTGCTGCCTTGTTATTCTAAACTTACCTACCATTCTCATCCATTGATATGTTGGATCTATTTGGGGCCCATATGGGTTTGTTTGAGTACAATATATACATATATATATATATATACATATACTCATATATTTCAATGGTAGAACCATGTTACCCCCCACTTTTTCATGGTCAAAACTGACCCAGCATTTTTGATGTGATTTTCTTGGATTCTCTAGCATCTCTAGCCATGGTTTCATGAATTTCACCCATGGGATCAGCCAGGAATCGGTGGCGGTCTGCGGCAGTGGAACGGCGCTGGGCGAGTGGTCCGTGGCCAACGCCCTGGAGCTGGATGCGGGAGCGAGGGGACACTGGGAGACTGGGAGACTGGAAGTGGGGATGGGGCAACGGCTCGGCAAAGTATGGTCATTTCATGTCATTTTCCCCAGAAATCCAGAAGCAAAGTCTAGGCTGCCTAGGCTAGTGCAGGGTGATGGAGAAACTGGGGCGTGCGATGGTTTAGCTTTCCAAGAGCAAGATGGTATTGACAGCTTCGCATGTGACACTCCCCGATGACACGAGGATGAAACATGACGAAACAGGGAGATAAAACAAGTTGGGCCCTTCAAGTTGGGTTTAGAAGGGCACAAACACAATTAGTAGTTACAACATGTTAAAACATATATTCATATATCTAATGAAGTGTCACTTTCTCATATTTTCTCCTCAGGACACCTTGAGCTCATGGGAAGTATGACATTTGCCGGCGCAGGAGACTATCCCATCTGGAAGGGGCACATCAGCAGCAACGAAGCCATCGAGCCCTTTGGCGATTTGGGGGTACACCCTTGACTTAGGAAACCTCCTTATATATGATATTTAAATCGATTATTATTAATTATTATTGTCATTTGCGACATATTGTTTTAAAGCGTTATTTGCACTGTATATGTGTATAATATTGTATAATTATCATCCTCATCCTCATCCTGCCCCTTTCACTTTCCACCATTTCTCTATGCTCTGCGGGTGTGATTGGAAAATGACGCTGTGAGAAGCGGGGAGCAATGCTGGGTGAACGGTGCAGACATTGGAGTCGGAGAGTCGGAGATGGTTTGAAGAGAACAGGTTTTTTTTTGAGCCAATGCCATAAACCTCCCATGACTGGGGAAGGTTTTTTACACTCCATTTATGGTAAATATATGGTAATATTGGGGATGGTAAATAGTGGATTTACCGATGTTTTTTCAACTTGACAAGGCTCTGTTCTGGCAGAGCCTGGCTCCGCGTCCGAGGTTCAAATATTTGATTGTGAAAAAGCAGCTCGGATTGAAATGGGGTCAGAATGGGCTGGGATTGGCTGGGAGAGGCACCCTGCGTCACGCAGCTACTTGACATATTAGGCCCCCCACGGATCTTTGTCGCAATGGCGTGACACTCTGCCTTGACATGCCTTGGGCCATTTTTGGGACCCTCCTCCAATAGATAGGACACTAGCGGAAGGGTGGTACAAACTAACAGACAAGATGATGACACGAGGGCAGTCGGCCGAGTGATTCGTTTTTTTGGAGATTTACATTGATACCTGCTTCTCTCTCTTTCTCTCTCTTTCTCTCTCTTTCTCTCTCTCTTCTGTCTCTCTTCTGTCTCTCTTCTGTCTCTCTTCTGTCTCTCTTCTGTCTCTCTTCTGTCTCTCTTCTGTCTCTCTTCTGTCTCTCTTCTGTCTCTCTTCTGTCTCTCTTCTGTC
>Ga0126342_10020075_pt1 | contig 11272 bp, 12 predicted proteins | sample Cyp1metagenome_FD_92528 | JGI IMG/M metagenome (GOLD analysis project Ga0126342, IMG submission 92528) | Coral microbial communities from Lord Howe Island, Old Settlement Bay, Australia - Cyphastrea 1 metagenome | ecosystem: Host-associated > Invertebrates > Cnidaria > Coral ...
CCCGGAAGACCAAAAGCAGACTGGGTCTGGGAATCTTATAAAAATGCTTTTATGCTCATTAATGGACAGGGCGCTCTTTTCAATCCTAACGACATTGAACACTTACGCCAAGTCAAAACAGAAGCACTTCGCAGAAAATTCTGATCATTTAAGGCTTGGCAAGGCTACGGCCTCTCAAGTAATCCGTGTGGTATCTCTGCGACGGGATGCACGGTGCTTTCCACTGTTTGTATTCCATTTTAAGAAACATTTTGCTTCTTGCGGAGCTTGTAAATATGTGTGCCGGGAGCCCTTTTGCTCGCTAGAAAAATTACTGCACAAAGATTCCCATCATGGGATGGATGACCATACCCCCATTTTTTTTATCTTGGCACATATGGAAACCCACCATGTATAAATCATTGTGGGAAACATTGGCTTTTCGATATATCTATCCTAGTTTGATGGCCACCAAACAATTCTATTCCAAAACTCGTGCGGTTTTGAAAAGACGCACCCGGCACCCAGTATTTCAACGCTCTTTAAGAGACGTGGTCGTTTTGGAGAGAGGCACTCTCTGAGGCTGTCTGAAACTCTTTGGGATTCTTTGGGTTTGTCTATTGGACTTCTCATGGCCGAAGCCTTGTATCCGAAACTTGAAATAGACATGGAGATCATGGAGGTTGAACGGTTGAACGGTTGAACGGTTGAACGGTTGAACGGTTGAACGGTTGAACCATCCAAAATCGAGGTTTAACATGGTTTTTCATCAGTTTAACCATCTCAAGACTCACCCAGAAAGATGGGATCACATGCTTTCCAGGAAGAGAATACGAATAGTGCTGGTTCCTGGAATGATGATCATCACAATGGCCATCTCCAAGAAGGGTGATGTAAAGGTCCCCCCAACAGATGATGTTCCGAAAAAGAAGCTCCATTTCTACAGGATGTCCCGTCCTGGCCCCCATCCATTCTGGTGGAAACCCGAATGAATGAAAAAACAGAATCCCCGAGCTGCCGAAGCGAAAGCCCTGGTTTAGTATTGGATCTATTCATTTTTGGGGCCATTATTCGCATTATTCTGGGTAAATTATAACGACCTCACTGCGACCTCACTGGAATCATGGTTCGTAAGGGAAATCATCCCCAAATGGCCTTAATTCAGGTTAGTGAAATATTATAATTTACCCAGATTATTCGGATTGTTTTCAATATTAGGGGTATGGGATTCTTCATCATATGAAAACCATGATAATCCCATGAGAGTCCGTGGTGAGAATCCCATGAAACTACCACTTCTGGCAAGGGTCCTAGACCACGATGTGTAGCCCGACACATTTCACCAATGTGTAGCCAACATGATCCACATGGCTTTTGCCAAAAGGCTACACCCCAAATCCACTGGCCATTCCCATCCAAAAGCTTCAGCTGGCGGTGTAGATCGGTCCACCGATTTGGTGGAGACTAAAGACCCACAAAATGGTAAACTAACATTTTGCTATGGAAAATCACAATTTTTCATAGGTAAACAACTATTTCTATGGCAATTGTCAAGATCAAATTGTTTGTTTACCAGATATTTTCTTAAGATTAAAGAATCACAAACCATCCCAACATAAAGATCAATCCTTCGGGTTTGTCTGAACATAGGGGACTGAAAAAGAATCTGTTCCATCCTAGTACTGCTGCCATTCTTGTGGTTTACCCTCTGGTAAACTAACATAGCTATTGAACATGGCCATTTATAGTGGATTTTCCCATTAAAAATGGTGATTTTCCATTGCTATGTTAAATTACCAGAGGGTACCATATGCTTGCACAACATTATACAACCCCTTTTTTTTTGTCATAGCCACGCTAGGTCTTGTCTGAAAATTGGATCCCCAAAAATGTGGTGGCTAGCCATCATTTCCATCCATTTTCCCTATTAAATAATTGCCGTAATTGGGGGTACCCACCATTTTCAAACACCCGAAGTGGTTAATGTTGGTTATATGATTTTGAAGGTCCCATTATATATATTAGTGCTGAAATCAGCCGCTTGACAGTAAGAATACGGATGTAATGGGATATTCATATATATATATTATATATATATTCATGAACATATAATGGGACATATCAGCAACTATAACAAAAATCCAAATATTTCGAGATGCAAACTCTCCGTTGCAAGGAACGAGCTGGTCATCATGTACGCAAGCCTGGAACCGGAGATACTGCAGGCTCATGCCGTGGAGCCACATGTGTTTCTAGATATTGAATATGTATATTGTATGTTTGTATGTATAACTGTATTCAATAATACTAATGATCATTATTGTATTTATGCGTGTATATGTATTGTTTGTGCATAAATATATTAAATTTATATCATATGTGATATTCTTTGGGTTGATGATGCTGAAAGCAGTGAAGTATGTGGATGCGTTCGAGGCCCGAACGATACAACTACCATAGTACTAGACATTTCGCGGTGCGGGCAGTGGTCATAGAAACTGACTACCCTCTGGTTATGTCAAAATAGCTATTGAAAATGGCCTTTTATAGTGAGTTTTCCCATTAAAAATGGTGATTTCCCATAGCAAAATGTTAGTTTACCAGAGGGTAAGTCCAGGCTTACAGAAACTCCCAGAATATGATGAAGGAAAAACATGGAAAAACTTGCAGGACCAGGCTGTAATGACTGGGAAACACATGGGAAACACCATGTTTTCCTGGAAGATGTCCATTAAACCAACCCAATTTTGATCCATTTGGGGAGTTGATAATTCCGACCCAAGGATGAAAAACATTGAAATACAATGCTACTATGCGCCCCCCCCAAAACTTGACATTGGGTTTGCATCCTGGAATTGCAAGCTTGCGTTTTCTGGACAGGAACAACATTTTTTTTGGGAGATTCAGTCTTACAGCAGCCTAGCAAGGTTGCGAGAATCCTATCTTGTCAGGTCTGTGCAAACTCGCTGCTCTACGCTACGATTGTAGAGTACTGAGTGTGGGAAGAGAATGTCTTGTGGCATGCGTTCTTTTGGGCAGCGAATAGATGCAAAGACGAGCAACATGTGTGTTGCGTGTATAGTGTATATAGAATCTATATCTATTCATATATGCATAAGTGCTACTGTAATCTACTGTATACTGTTTGCTAAGGAAACATAGAGCTGATTTAGTTCCATGATGGTTAGACGTGATGATTTTCTATAGCTATGTAACAGATTAAGGTTTTCCGTAGCTATGTAACAAACTAACAGAGGGCATCCCATCAATATCCCCCTAAAAATATCCAAGAATATCCCATTAATCCACCATAAACCACCATAAACCACCATAAACCACCATAAACCACCATAAACCACCATTTTTCATGGTTCTTAAGGGTTAAATCACCTATTTTCTATGGCAGAAAACACCTTTTTTTCTCCCACAGAAAGATGGATACAGCTTGGGACGAGATGGAGATTGCAGATGTACCCAGGTCATGGCGCGTCCGCGAGTGGCGGAGTGGCGGAGAGGAAAATGATGGGCCCAGTTGCAGTTGAAATTATATACCCTCTGGTTATGTCAAAATAGCTATTGAAAATGGCCATAGAAATAGTGGATTTTCCCATTAAAAATGGTGATTTTCCATAGTTATGTTAGTTTACCAGAGGGTAATTAATACACAATTTATAATATATATATATATATAAATATAGTCTATTAATATATATAGTCTATTAGTATATATATATAGTCTATTAGTATATATATATAGTCTATTAGTATATATATATATAGTCTATTAGTATATATATAGTCTATTAGTATGTGTATATATATACACATATTTAATATGGAGGTTCATCCAAAAATTGTTGATCAATGGGAAAACCAACAGTTTGGGGGTCCCATATTTTAGGACCCCCCCATAAAAACATGATGATTTTCCATAGCACTGTTAAACGTCACCAGAGGGTCATTAGCAGCTTCGAATCTTACGTCGGAATGCTGATAAGGCAACTTTAGAGACGTCTGTGGTGTACTACACTGCCGGCAGAATGTGGTCAAAAATTGCAGTGCATCTTCTAATTTTGGTGAGATCCTTGAGATTGTCCTGGGCCGGATGGCACGTGCTTCGGGTACATGTAAGCAAGTATATCATAGATGGAAGTAGGCTAAATCAACCCTAATGATAGCTGGTTGAATCAACCCTAATCACTATTTCCATCTTTTATAATATGTAATGTTGTTCGTGAGCAAAAGATGGAAATCATCACCCAAGCAATAAATGTTCCACGGCTACTATTTAAAAACTTATAAGAAATGGGAAATACCAGGGTAGCAGAAAGGCGAGAAAGCCACATCACTTACGCAGGGAAAGAAATCATCACAAGTGATGGATTTCCAACCTTCAGCTTAAGTGCACACCCCGTCAGAAAATCCAGATCATCAAGCACAAAAATGTCTGAAAATAGGCTACTCTGTGTTTCACTTTGGATGAAACGATGACCTATGGACCTGGCTGTTTTTGCACCCTACTTGGACTCATGACCCCTCCGGTTTTGCTTATTCATTGAGCCAATGCTCAACTTTCCAAGAGATCGCCCAGAAATTCCATTCATTTTGGGCCATCTTTGCCACGACTCAAGCCGCGCAAGATTTGCAAAGAGAGTGATGGAAGAACAACTAGGCAGTCCAACATGAGTGACGCGCGCATAAGTATATATATATAGTTATATGTATCCAGACAGACCAATGTCTAATATACACGATATATATATAATTATGTAAAGATACAGACAAAGAACTATAGAATTACAGGTACATGATAATGACGACAGACAAGAATCCAGTTCCCTATCCCCCAAGCCAAAAAGCTCTTTAAAAGATGCAGAATCCAACCACAAGGTCAGCTAACTGTTGACAGCTGCAGGGTCTGCTGGTTGTTGCGCTTCCCGAGGGTTGACGTCGGGGTGCCAACGTTTGGCATCCACTCCAGCGTTTTTTTTCGACCATGCGGCGTGGTGGTATCATGTGTGAAGGCATCGTGAAGAAAAGCCACTTGGTTTTCTTGGTTCGCAGGTGCTGGCGGATCTGGGAATCGGCTGGTATAAGATGGTATAGTATGAGTGGTTCCTATATGCTATATCCTGAATCATGATTCATCTAGATAAATTGTTATAATGATTCAAGTGGAATTGACCATTTGGGATTTGTGAATATTACTATTTTGGAATTGTGTTGAATGTTTGCTTGTTATTATCAACACATTCCAAGACAATCATTTGAAATTGACTCTCCAATCATGATATAATATGGATTTTAAGATCAATTATAACTATTATATATAACGTGGATAAATTACTATTACTATTACCACTCTTACTATTTTTTTAAGTGATCAATTAGCACTATATTCCTGACGTCGAATCCAGATTTTTCGATCCAGAAGATTTCCATCAGATAATCCCATAAGAATCCATGGAATTCCTATGAGGATTATGATTACAGCACAGTATTTCGGAGAAACTTGGAACTATAATAATAATAATGAATACTTATACGTTTTGTTTTGACTATCAAAAAAGTATACACAATGCCATCTGCACCATCCCCCAGTCATCAGCATAAATTTATAGGTGGTATGTTTACCATTCCCAGTCACCAGGTGAGTTGATGGTCTGGAGTGGCAGCTCCCCCCCTGAGTGCTGCGCGATTTGCCGCGAGGCATTTTGGAAGGGCCGGAGGTCTATTGTGGTGGCCTCCAGTAAAGGAAGATCCCATGGAAGATCCTATGGAAAATCCAGAAATTCCTGAACATCCAGCATGTCATGTAGATCATATGTAGATAATTTCCAGGAAACAATCATGGATTTCCATTGTTTTTTGTATGTTTGCTGAAGGGTATGATGCATTTTGATGATTTTGTGACGGTTTGAGTACTTATTTTCCCGTTCTTCAATGGTGCTGAACAGTGCTGAGGGGTTGAGCTTGGATGGTCGAGTCTAGCATCAATTGGTGCAATGGTGAACTGCTAAATTGGATAAGAGTTGCTATTTTGGGTATACCCAAAACTTTCAGACAAGCTCATAACACGTATATATATATATGTATTTATCTTGAGCGTATGTTGTTTTACGTGATTCATTGATCCATCTTCCTTGACACACTTTTTCGGGGTTTGAAAAACCAAAGAAACTAAAACTGTTTTAACTCGGGGTCGTTGATCAGGCGCATCGTCCAGTCAACTAAAAGCAAATAGATGAATCATGATGATCATGATGAATTATAACGACCTCGCTGCGACGTCAGTAATGTTTGGTAGGGCTGCCTATCCTAAAATAGTTTTGTTTCAGGTTAGTTAATTACTATAGTTTATCCTGATGAATCATGATAGAACCGCCGTGTTGCAGCTAGAAAGTGGAGACATCTGCAGTTCTATAGATGACTCGTCAAATCGTCAAACCGCCAGTGTCAGGAGTTAGCTCAATGGCGGGTAAGTGATCCATACATGACCCCCAAAATCACACACACCCAAAAAAACGACACGGAACCTGAAAAAAGGGGTCGTTTTGGTTAGATGATTCTATTACTCATTTTTTGACCCTTGTTTCCATGAGATCCCCATCCAAAAAACGTCCAGCTTGGTTGGTCCGGTTGGTTGTTTCAATCCATTGCATTTTGTTTTTTCCCCTTCAAAGATAGTATCAAAAGGTAAGAATAATCAAAATATCCCACTGAGTTTTTGTTTTGTCATCCTGTGTCCTCCAGGTCTTTCAGGTAGGTGTGGACATTTGCCGGGTCCTAGATTGCACGCACGTCTTCCATGCCAAATGCATCGATTTGTGCGGGGCCAAACAAAGGGGGCAAACAAGGGCCGGTAGCTGGGAGCCAAACCTCCCAAGACAGCGGGGAAAGCCATGCAAGGGGACTAGACATCATGCCAAATAGCAAAAAAACACATCACACACATATAATCACATATATATACAGGCATATCGTTACACATCTATGTATATAAATCCATATAAATCCATATAAAACCATTTCGGGGAATATTCCAACTAAGAATCCGGGTAGACCCGTTGTGCTATACCAGAACCTTTCTGGGGATGCACCACAGAGATGGAGCGATACCCTTAAAAAGATCCAGAAAATTGTCAAAACCAATAAAACTAACAATGCTGGTAATTTGTATGTAACTGGTTACTTTTCTGCGTCTTCTTGGAGGTTACTAGATACGAATTCTAGCATTATTTGGATCCCAAGTAGCCTTCTCCATCTCACCCTAAAGGGCTAGCAACGCAGGTTCAACAACGACCGTTTGGTGTTGATGGCAGTAGTCAATAACCCCCCTGATTTATAGGAACATGTACCATGAAATATTGGGATTCAACGAGGGAAAATACTGGTACGGAGATATAGGGGATAACCCATGTCATTATGTTTTTCAATAGCGGGGATCAGCAATATTTGATATATTTACCCTCTGGTAAACGAACATAACTATGCACGATCACCATTTTAATGGGTAAATCAACTATTTCTATGGGCCATGTTCAATAGCAAACTGTTAGTTTGCCAGAGGGTATACCATTAAATCCCATTAATCTCCCATTAAATCCCATGAATATCCCATATTATACTGTACATATAGACATACATTCCATATATCTATGTATGATTTCCAAGCCGGTGCTGACGAGTTGCCCAATGCCATACGGGATGAAACACCCACCTAGGTGGTTCGTGAAAGCCTCCTCGTGCCCCCTATGCAAGAACGACCTGAAGATCTGTGGCAGGCCGGGGCCACCGGGGCAACTGAAAATGGAGTCATTTGACCACTAGAAATATGGATATGAATGGGATATGAATGGAATTTCGTGGGAATACGATGGGATATTCAATGGGATATTCAATGGAATATGTTTGCTTGATTAATGGGATATTAATGATATATGAATGGGAATATAATGGGATACATCACCAATCGTTAACCAACTATGTATCCAATATGCGTATGTCTGAAAATGGCAACTCCAACATAGCCATGAAATACAATGGAAACATGATGATTAAGCACTAGATTTTGAGACATGGATACACCATGTTCAGACAAATCTTGACGGTCGATGTTTATTCGTGCTGAAACCACGCAGGACTTTTGTGAGTTTTATTGCAAATTTCTTGCGTCTGCTTTACATTACATGGTCAAACCCCAAGGAATCAACATTTGGATAAAACATTAGGGTTTGAAGATTCTTGGAGTGGGGGGAGAATGGTTGCTTTCCCCCAGTTGTAGATGAGGAACTCCTACGAAAAGTGGGGATTGTGTCAGTGCAATTATGTACTAATATGGAATACGTGGTACATTTACATTGAATTGAAAACAAACGTGTAGTATATATGTATATATATATATATGCGTATATGTAGATATAAAGAAAGGGGTGAAATTCATCCAGTGCTTCCATGCTATGTTTTTTTCGTACCCTTGATCTCCAGGAATAGCTCGTCGCAGCGTTCCCTCGGCAGGCACTTTTTGGGACTCTGGTGAGTTAACCGTCAATCGAAATATAGGGATTTTTCATGGGATATGAATGGGAACACAATGGGATATAACGAATCATATGGGTTATATAACGATATATCATGATATATCCAATATGGGATATATATATATATATACACCTTGAATCATGAATGGGATATATATATATATATATCCAATATGGGTCCTGTCTGAAAATGGGATATATCATGTTTTTTTTTTTATATGTCCTCGAAAATCATGCGCAGAAAACCAGATGCAACCAACAAGAATTGCAAGTTCCACTGAGCACAACCGGATTATTGCCATATATGGCGCCAACTACTTTAACCAGCATCCTAAATACCTATGGGATCCCATATTTGGATATATTTGGGGGGATGAACATCCATTGATATACCAAAAAGTTTGGTGTGAACACAAAGGTGGCCCATATATGTTATGGACATACACCCAAGAACCAGATATTTTAGAAGCTACAGATAAGGACACTTCAATTTGCCGTTTGGAGACGTTTAGAGAAAATCACGTCTTTTTGGGGGGAGTCCGATACCTATCCTCATCAACCTGCTTGACCAAATATATGGTGGTTGACGGTGGTTGATTTCAGCTTATTCACAAATATATTACCTTCTGGTAAACTAACAGAGCTATAGAAAATCACCATTGTTCATAGATCAATGAACTATAAATGGCTATTCTCAATAGCAAACTGTTAACTTACCAGAGGGTATACCATTAAATCCCATTCATCTCTCATTAAATCCCATGAATATCCCATATTATATAGACATACATTCCATCCCCCGGGAATTCATCCGGTGTTGACCCGGTGTTTTGCTCGCCCTGTTTTTAGGTCCTCCCAAAGTTCCTCGCAGATGTCCTTGGGCTCGGTCTCCCTTCGGAGTGGTCAAATCCTTGTGGGCCACTCCAATTCGGACCGCACCGGGCTGGACGTGACGGATTGGGCACCGGTAATGCCAAGATTGGGCCAAAAATGGAAGGGTTATGAATGGTTGCTTAGTGAGATATGGTCTTAGAATATCTTAGAATATCTCAGAATGTATTGATGCCTTATCTTACACAGTAATCTTTTGCTCGATTAAATCAATCAACTTTGAAGCATTGAAACCCTTGTTGAGATGTGGCTTTGCTCCGGCATTTGGCTTTGAGATCTGCCATCCATAGCTTAGATGATGGTCCCACATTTCTACATGACCATTCTGTGGTGGATCTCATGAATCACCGGAGGTTTGGTTCAGCCGGGCTTAGTTCACCACTTTTGATCAGTAGAATCATGGGATGATCCCATGACAAAAACCTGGGTTTTCACCATAAACACGGGCGATTTTCAGCCCCATGTTTCACCCAGTTCCAAGTTGGAGAACGGTCAGATCCAGCAGATCCACGGGATCCAGCAGACCGCAGATCCGGATCGCGAGGACCCGGCCCTGCTTCGCACCTTGTACCGGGAAGCCGGACCGCTGCCGCGGTCGCAGACACCGGACCGCCACCTGACCAGTAGCACACCGTCCCTGCACACGCACGACCGGTACGGGGGCCCGGCCCGGAAAAGTGGGGGATGGATGATTTGGCAGTTTGATGGAACATGGAATCTACTTTGATGAGCTACTAATCTGAAATATACATATATAATCATATATATGTATATATATGTATATATATGTATATACATATCATAGAAGTCATCAAGAACTGGCATGGGTAGAAGATACAGCCATCTCCGCTTGTAGATGATGACACGAATGGAGATTGGTGTCCTAAGTGCTTGGATTTGTTCTTTCCTCCATTTAATGGGTGTTTTGGGATACTTTAGTTGTTTCCCTGCCACTTGAGCTGTGACTTTGTACGAAGTGACTTTTTCGCGAGTGATGCCAATATCTTACAGGAATGGGGATGAGAAGGTTTTATTTATCTGGGTAAAACTACAACGACATCACCACGACATCACCACGACGTCATCGTGTCGTCACTAGAAATGATGATTAGGAAGGAACATCATTCCGAAATGCTTTTTTTTTTAAAGGCTGGTGGATGATTATAATATCATTTAGCCAGATTTATGTCTGGTAAACAAGGATGGTAATTAAGTTCCATCGAAGATCCAATCAAAACTATAATATCAATGAATATCATGTATGAAGCGTGGTGGATTTGCCATTGCCAATATATAATTATGTCCCTCTCATCGATTTAGTTGGAACATTATATCGGTGTTGCGGATTTGGATTTCAGCCTGCCATGGCCAACATTATTCGGCAACTGATGGTGCAAGAATCACGTTTCATCGTCAACAGATCAATCACTGGTTGGTGGTTTCAAACATTTGGATGGTTTTCCATTTCATATATGGCTTGTCATCCAAACCCCATTGACGATCATAGTTAATATTTTTCAAGATGATTATTGCACCACCAACCAGTAGATATTCACCATCATTAATCATCATTAACCATCATTAAATCACCATTAATCACCATTAAATCACCATTAATCACCATCAATCACCATTAATCACCATCATTAATCATGCATTTGGATATGGATCAAAATGAAGGTACCCAGTTACCATTGCTTCGAAGGGATCAACGAAGGGATCAACTACATTCATTCCATCCCCCCAAAGATAGTCACATTCTACAAAAACCGTCTGGGTTAGCAGTGCATCTTTTCATCTTTTGCTTTCATCATGTTTCATCATGTTTCATCATGTTTCATCATGTTTCATCATGTTTCATC
>Ga0126342_10020076_pt1:5000-11271 | contig 11271 bp, 13 predicted proteins | sample Cyp1metagenome_FD_92528 | JGI IMG/M metagenome (GOLD analysis project Ga0126342, IMG submission 92528) | Coral microbial communities from Lord Howe Island, Old Settlement Bay, Australia - Cyphastrea 1 metagenome | ecosystem: Host-associated > Invertebrates > Cnidaria > Coral ...
AGGTTCAAAGTTTTTCACAGGGTTCTCGGTTTCCAGGCAGTGCAGCAAGGCTCTAGATTTGAGCGACTTTCCAGCCAGGTTCCAGCAGGTTCAGCAGAGTGCCAGCAAGGTTCCAGCAATGTTCCAATGACCTAGCAGAGTTCCTAACAGGGTTCCAAGGAGGCTCTAGCAAGTGTTTGGGTTTTCCGGAACATGCATCTTGCTGGCACTGCTCCTCGGCTGAGAGATTGAAACCCAAGAGAATGGCTTTTGGGCTGTTGGGAATAGTAAAGCATACCATGCCATCAGGGTTCAAACAATCTTCATCTTTAAGTGTGCTCCCCCCAAGTGCTTGTAACAGCCCAGCACATTAAGCAAAGGAAGAATCATTGAAACGAAGCAAACAACAAAACAAAAAAACAAATAAAACTCTCAAACTTGTCTTCGGGCTCTAAATCACAACTTGGCACCGGACCGTAACCAAAGCGGAAACACAAATGTTCCAACATGGCTCCAGCGAGGTTCCAGCAAAAGTCCAGGAACGTTCCAGGAAGTTTCCAGCACAAATCACACAATGTTCCAGGAAGGTTCCGGCAACGTTCCAGCACAGGTTCCAAGAAGGTTCCAGGAAGGTTCCAGCACAGTTCCAACAATCTTCCGACGACGATCCAGCAAGTTTGCAGCAAGTTCAAGCAAGGTTCCAGCAACATTCAAGCAAGGTGCCTGCAAGGTCGCAAGGAAGGTTCCAAGCAAGGTTCCAGGAAGGTTCCAGCAAGGTTCCAGGGCTGTTCCGGTTTTCCGGGCGTGCATTTTCGTGGCACCAGTCCCCGGCCCCAGAGATTACAACCCAACAGATTCGCTGTTGGGAATTAATACATACCTCAATAGTTATGGTTCTTGCCCTCTTTTTGTTGCAAGCATTTACCATATTCGGGAAGGACAAGAACCATATATATATAACAGATTTGCTGTTGGTTCCACCATTGGGGACCCTACCTGAAGCCACATATTGGGGACCCGGCGCAAAGATTCAGTTCTCCATGCAAACTTCCAGGTAAATCCTCATGTCATGCTCTAAATCCCCATTTAGAGAAAAGCAAAAGTCATTGCTAAGCCAAGCAAGAGACATTCAAGAAGAACTACTGGACCCACACCTGCAGCGCGTTCAACAAAGTTCTCACATGGTTCCGGAAGGGTGCCAAGGTTTTTTCGAGAAGGTTCCAGCAAGGTTTCAAAAAGGCTTCAGCAGGGCTCCATAAGTTCTATACTCCAGCCAGAAATAGGTGCCAGCAACAAGTTCCAAGAAGAAGATCTTCATCTGTAGGTGTGCGCCCTGCCCCCCCATTACCTGAAAGAACCAGCACACTAAGCAAAGCAAGAAAGCATTGAAACGAAGCAAGAAAAGCAAAAAATAAAATAAAGCGGAAACAATAAGCACCAAAACGATACGCCACAATAGTTTCCCAATGTACAGCCAGGAGTTACAACAAGGTTCCGGCAAAGTTCCGGCAAGGTTCCACAAAGGTTCCAGCAAGGTTCCAGCAAGGTTCCAAAAAGATTCCAGCAAGGTTCCGGCAAGGTTCCAAGCAAGGTTCCAGCAAGGTTCCAGCAAGGTTCTGGCAAGGTTCCAAAAAGGTTCTAGCAAGGTTCCAGCAAGGTTCCAAAAGGGTTCCAAGACCATTCCGGTTTTTCAGGGCGTGCATTTTCGTGGCACCACTTTCCGGCCCCAGAGATTCAAACCCAACACTATCGCTGTTGGGAATATCTTTAAATCAGAAAATTCAGATTCCAAGATCTGAGTGCAGTTGGTCTCAAATTTTGGACAGATCCCCACCAGTTGCCGGTGAGTGTCTTGGCTCCCACGACCCTGGCACTACTCGCCAGCACTCGCATGGCCTCCTGCGCTGCGGATGAGCATATATTATATTGAAAATATTCAGTAATTCAGCAGCAACATCTTGGGTGTATCTCTATCGCCGGTAAGTGAAAACAACTAAATTGAGTCGAAAGCTACTAAATCTGTGGACGTATGTACATGTGTGTGTGTGCGCAATATGTTTTTAAATGTGTTTAACGTATGTGATGCCATGAAATGCGATGAAATGCAATACGATCCCATACAATGCAATACATGCATATGCGCAAGTTATGCATCTATCTAGTTATATATCTCATGCAATGCAATGTGCTGCAATTCAATGTCAGACAATATAAGGCCAAGCAGTAAAAAGCGTGTTCAGTGCAATGCAATGCTGGGCGATGCAATGCAGTGCAATGCCAAGTAATGTGGTATGTGGAATGTACTGTAATTTAATGTATTGTAATGTATTGTAATGTGATGTAATGCAATGCACGCGCGTGTCGCGTATTCAGCAATGAGTCTATGTGTTGCTTGGATTTGCTCAAGCTCTCCTCGCACCTTGTCACAGATGGAGAAATCATCAGAATGCCTACTAGAAAAGTTATCTGCAACTATTGAAAGCATGGACGCATATCAAAACTTTTACTTGAACACAAAGGGTACGGCATGTTCCGCACTTGAGGCACACAAGAATCCCCAAACTTCCACGTCAGTACGAGTCACTGTCAATTGGATCCCTGCACATGACACAACAGTTTTCTTTCTCCAATTGGACAAATTATGACAAATTCAAGTAATCCAACAAACAGAGTTGGAAATGCAACTGCACTTGATCTTCTCCGACCAAAACATTGGCTGGCCTGGCGATTGTCAGAACCATTGCAGCAAGCGAAAGCGACGTTTCCCATGGTTCAGGCTTCGGATAGTTCTAGCCAATGAATCTATCAGATTTCGATCTGGGCCAGACTTTCATAAGGGCAGCGGATGATCAGCACTTCAAAAGCATTGCACCAGGACAACTGGGAAGGCAATAAAATCTCATACAAAAAGGCTGGTGTTTGGCTTTTGGAACCCCAAAAATGATTGAAAATCATCAAGGATGGTTCTTCTCGTGGTGTTTGGCGCCAATTCAAGAAACACCCCGTGTCTCTCCACTCATCACGATTGCAGCAAAAGGCGGTCCTGCAGCACACCCATGGGTGCCTCGTTCCGACCCAAGGCATGTAGGGCGGCACCAGGGGAAGAACAGCCTCAGATGGGTAGAACCCTTCAACCACTCTATGCCTTAAGTGCGGAGCCTTAAAATTCATAGCAAAAAAATAACCCGGCTTTGCAACCCAACAGCAGTGACGGGTTCAAATTCAAGGCTACGGTACGCAATTGGGAGAGATTTGGACCACATCTGGGAGGTAACTGGGAAACAAGTGGAAGCAATTGGGAAATAATTGGGGAACCACATCTGGGACACAATTGGGCGTTGTGGGAGACAAGTGGACGACAATTGGGAGACAATTGGGAGACCACATTTGCAAGACAGACGTGACAAGTGGGAGACAACATCTGAAAGACAAATGGGAAACAACTGGGTGACAAGTGGAAGACACTTAGAGACAATTGGAAGACCAATTCTGGAGGACAGCTGGGAATTGTGGAAGACAATTCCGGGAAGCAATTTGGAGACCACATCTGGGAAACATCTGGGAGACAACTGGCAGACACTGAGACACTTGGGAGACCACATGTGGGAGACAGCTGGGAGAGCACATCTGGGAGACAGCTGGGAGACATCATCTGAGAGAGAAAGGGAAGATAACTACAACTAGACAACAAGCGGAGAAACCTTGGACGCAACTGGCAGACATCATCTGGGAAGCCGCACCTGGGTGACATCTGGGAGACAATTGTGACACAACTGAGAGACAACTGGGTGACAAGTCAAAGACAATTGGAACACAATTGGAAGACATCTGGGAGGAGAGGAGACAAGTGGGAGACGACATGTGGGAGACAACTGGGAGTTGTGGGAGACAAGTTGAAAACCACCAGCAGGCAATTGGGATACCACATCCGGAGAGTGCTGGGAGAAAACATTTGGGAAACCTTATTTGGAAGACAAGTGGAGACATCTGCGAGACAACTGCGAGACGGGGTTCCAGGGTTCCAGGGACCCTGCCCTATGCATGGGGAAGGGGGAGGAAGTCAAAATACCGCCCTCTGCTCCTAGAGACTGGAACAAGATGAAAAGCAAATTGGGAGACAGACAAAGCTGGGAGACAAGGTGGAAGATGAAGTGCAGCGGGAGACACAGTGGAAGACACAAAGACACAGTCACAGTGGGAGACAAGCTGGGAGACACAGCCGGAGACAAGTGACACGTGGGAAACAAAGTGGGACAGAAGTGGGAGACACAGTGGGAGACACAGTGGGAGACACAGTGGGAGACACAGTGGGAGGCAAGGTAGGAGACAAGGTGGAAGACACCGTGGGAGACAACGTTGGAGACAAGCTTCCAAGGTTCCCGGAACCCTGCGCATACCCTGCTTCTAGAGATTGAAACCTAACAGCTTTCTGCTGTTGGGAAAAAATGTCTGATGTTTCGGAGGACAAAGCTATGGAGGACAGTCGATGAGCTTGACCACCAGAAAAACGAACTCTCAATCATACAGTTGTGACTTCGTCCTTCACAGGCACTACATATTGATGCCAAACCATAAGAGTGATACATACATGATACATGTGTATGTATGTATGTATGTATGTATGTATGTATATATATATATGTATATATATATGTATATATATATATATGTATATATATATATATATATTCGTTAGCATATTAATATACATAGACATGCGTCCAGAAAGAAAATGATTTGCCATGCATGGTCCCCCCGTGGCTGCCCATCAAAGTTTGAAAGAATCCCATCCTGGAACTATCAAAGACCCCAACTGGAAGCCCAAAATGAATAGATCCTATACTCACCAGGGTGTCTTTGAATGATTGGGGCGGGGATGTTTTATATTCAGGGGAAGGGATTACCTATGATTTTCTTTCCAAACTGACAAGACTTGACGTCTCCACGTTTCTCACTGCTTCGCTCTAGGTACCCAGCGTGCCAATCGGGAGCGCTGCCTCTGTCTAGGAGGGATGGTTGTGCCAGAAAAAAGAGACGGTTTTGTTGGTAGCAGCAAAACACACTTAGTTGCGCCTACAAAAGGCAAGGTCGCAAGGTCTAAGTTTTGGAGTTCGACGATGTTTCGAATAAAATGCATATGAGTGTGTATAACAAAGTTTTGAATTCTCGTCTCAAAGCTCGTGTGACTCATATGTTGAACTCTTGGCGGTCTAGCAACATGTGGTTCCACAAGCAGGGTTGTTTTCTGTGGAAGCATCTCCTCTCAATACGCCGGGTACAACCCAAACATCCAAAGGGTTTGTGTTTTTTCCAGATGCATCCCTGAACGAAGTGTTGGGTTTGGTTTTCTGGTACGGAAAATTTTCACTGGCGGATTTGCCGCAATTGCGTCATCTTGCGTCCAAGTTTCTCTCTTGGAAGACCCTGAATCCACTGAAAAGGTGGCGCTTCGCGGACCTCATCCCCGAGGGCAAACCCTTTGGAGCTGGACATCCCGGGGCGGCCCTTGAGCCCCCCAACTGGGATCGCAGCTTCACGCCTAGCACATGCTGCAAGTGGGGATGAATGTCGGGCTAGGATGGAAAATTTTGGGAGCGATGCAGTGACCCAGCTGTGATCTTTTAGAAGATTCGACTTAAAACCCAATGTTCGCGAGATCGTAGTTGTTCTCAAGGGAATTGATCGAGGATCCCGGGTTTTTGCCATAAGTTCCTGCTGGTTTCCAGAAAAGAAACGACATAACATGGTCATACACCGTGTATGTCCTGTCCTCAATTCTTAGGACATCCCCACATCCCCTGGACCTGGATGAGGGCTCAGGGCAAACAGGCTCAGAATGCGCTGGACGCCTGGGAAGTCGGAAGCACTGAATCACGAACCTAACCCTTCAATCATCAGCTGAATTGGTCTTAAAAATGTGCCTATACTATACCGTACCCCTAAAATCCTACAAAATATAATATACAAAATAATAAATCATATAGTATAATATAATATAATACAATATAATATCATAAAATACAATATAATATAATATAATAAAATATAATATAATATTATATTATAATATAATATAGTAAAATATTTTAAGATATTTTAAAGTATAGTATAATATAATATAATATAATATGAAATATTTTGTAATAATATAAGTTAAAACAATATAATATAATTTAATTGAGTATAATTTAGTATAATTTAATATAATAAAAAAAAAAATATAATATTAAAACATAATATGTTATAATACGCCATGAAATAATACAATATATTTAAAATAAAATAGTTTCAT
>Ga0126342_10020077_pt1 | contig 11271 bp, 12 predicted proteins | sample Cyp1metagenome_FD_92528 | JGI IMG/M metagenome (GOLD analysis project Ga0126342, IMG submission 92528) | Coral microbial communities from Lord Howe Island, Old Settlement Bay, Australia - Cyphastrea 1 metagenome | ecosystem: Host-associated > Invertebrates > Cnidaria > Coral ...
AAGGTAGAGAAAGGTAGAGAAACGTAGAGAAACGTAGAGATAAACTGAAAAGATGAGACTTTTTGCTTTGCCTTAGATTTTTCTTCGATTTCGACACGAGCGTTTATGAGTAAGTATCTGACTGGTAGCTTTCAGTGGTTGAGTCCCTTTCAAGAGGATGTGTACACGCCGAGGCAATCAGCTTCAGAAGATGAGAACTGGGGTTTCAATCGTTTTTTTCTATCATCCTTGATGCAGCGCATGTAGAGTAAGCTGCACCTTACGGTTTCATACTGTGTGTCTGTCTGTGGCCATTCTGTACCCGAGGAAATGGCAGACACTTCGGAGTTCCCAAAAGCTTACATTGGTCTATCAGCTCCATTCCAGGCATTCACATTCTTAGGCCGGTCACTGGGTGACTCTGCGAAATGAAGCTGGAACAAACTCACCTGCAAAGAATAGCAACAAGTAAAGTAGAATCTATGCAAACGGGTACCATTTCAGTTGTTTGAATATGTCGTTTGCAAGGATCATGTCATTCATGGTTCGCGTGCAAAAGAGTCCGGAATCTCTTCAATTCTGGCAACAATGCTATTCCTGGATTTTCCATCCTGACAATTCACCGAGGATGCCCAGAGAAAGTATTCTGCAAAGCGTTATTCTGACAGGTGTAGGTCTGTCTGTGTACTACTTCCGTGGCTCTGCATCGTCAGAGATGTTGCTCACAGAGAAGCTTGGCGAAAGGAGTTTCAACATTGCAAATTTATGCAGATTGTAATGAAGTTGTGACGTTGTCCAGGGTACCGAATGCGGGGCTCTGATAGTGCTTCAAGTGAGATGCATGTCGTCAGTGGATTTGTCACTTGTCCGGTCAAGAAGTCAAGCATTCTTTGTGAAGGTTGACGTGGGAAGTCGTAGCACTTTGCCGGATGCCTCATGCCCGAGGATCCCATTTGGAGGTTACAATCAAATAGCCGCTCTTTGCATGCTGACACACATGGTAGCTGGTCTGCACTGAACACATCTGAAGACATCTAAACACATCTCAACGCATTTGGACGCATGTCGGATTTTTTTTGGCAGACGTTTCAGGTGATCACCTACGTCATCAACAGTGTTGTCTTGGGCAGCAAGGTTGACAAATGGATCCGGCCATCTGTCGGCCATCTTGCGCACCTTGGACGCAGAATTCAAAGAGTTTAAGCATGTTTGCGGCATGTTTTAAGCTGGAAATAGCTGGAATGCTTTTGGCTCTTTACGGTATGTACGGTATGTATCGGTATGTATCGGTATGTACTGTTTGCCGAGTTTGCCGCGATGCTCAAGGTGGCCCATTGCTGTGCTATCCATAGTCTTCGGCTCCTACCTCACAGCTCAGGCACTGCCAGCGATTTGTAAGATGACATAGTTACTGCATAAGTTGCATAAGTTGCATAGCTGACAGGACCCGTCGTGATGGAAAAACCACATGGAACCCGGGAAAAAGGAGTAAATAGCAGTAAATTTATTCATCAGTCGAGGTCTCAAGTTTATCATGCTGGAAAAAGCTTTTGCATTTCGGATTATCATCCTGCTTGTTCACGACTGTGATGTTCACTGACATTTGGCAGATCATACCGTTCTTCGACGATCTCGTCGATGTATTGGGAACAACGCTGACACCTTTACTTTGCTGCTCAGCCAGCATTGCTCTTTTCGAAACTGGACACAATAAAAACACACACATACATGTCACATGTTGATATTTGTCCGTATTTGTCTACATTTGTTTATACGTGTTTAAACAATTGTTTAGTTGTTTCATGTTGTTTCTGGGTCTCTTCACATATCTTTGTTATTGCCACGGACTGCAAGTCAGCGGGTACTGCTTGGACGTTGCGTCCGGGCTGTAGATGGCTGTAGTGGTGTAGGCCTGGTGATCCCAATTGCTTTACTTCTTCGTTGCGTCTTTGACGACCGAATCGCCCTGGGAAAGTTCGAAGCTTCCGCGCTGATGCTGGAGCTCTTCTTTGCTATGGTTGCGCGGCGAGGCAAACGCAGACATAGGCAGACTTTGAGACAAACTATGACAAACTTACTAACTTGAATTGAGGCTGAAAACACACTGAAGACACGAAGACTCGCTGTCACACCAGGTGGCTCGCCAGGTGACTCACTCATTTTGTATCACAGCAGCGCATATCAGCGCGCCTATGACTTGCTATGATTTGTTATGATTCTGGGTACTCGCTATCAGCAGCGCTATCAGCCCTCACAGAGCCCAGGTTTTGATCATCCAGGGCACTGTCTCCACCCTGTGTGACGCTCAGAGACGGAATCGCACCTGACATCTGAAGACATCTGCCTGCTGCTACTGAAGCTGCAGTGGTAAATCTCAACTCAGTTCCGAAACGTTTTCAAACTTTGATAGTCAACATAGTCAATGGCACATCGAAATCTGAGCAGAGTCTGAGGCAGCATATCGTGGCACAGTGGCACACCTATGGATGGCCATTTGCTTGTCATTGCGAGGACTGCAGTGACTGCACCATGTTGGTTTCAAGGGACATGGATCCTCAAGGCCCATCACTTTGTGGTTGGGGTTTCCAAACCTACTCTGTCAGTCGGGAGAAAGGGCTCGCTGGGGTGACAGTGAAAGCATCCGTAGAAGGAGATATGGCACTTCAAAGGAAAACACCGTCGAAGAAACAATCATAGGTGAAACTAAAGCTATCACAAGATGTAATGTAATTATCAGAACATCCACAAGGCACGCCGGCAGGGCGGATTTCAAAAAGGAGTCAGGACTGTGTGGGAAGACAACATGTGTCGTCAAGCACCTCTTTGGGTGTTACATGGTGTTACTCCATGTTACTCCCGCACTTCGATGTTGCTGATCTGGATGCATCCCGGGTGACAATTTGCGACTCTGCGGAATTCACAAGAGGGGTTGGCTGGCTTGGCGTCTTTGTTTCGGATCCTTAAAAAATGCTACCAGTTTGAAAGCAAAATCCAGGAGCTCAGGGAATCAAGGAAATAGCAAAAAGATGCAAAAAGAATCTGTTTGAGCCTTTGATGTGTGCTTAGAGTTGCACAGCCTTGCCTAGCATCAATGCGCCAGGATATTTGGAATACTTGCCAGTGCTCTGCAGACAGGATGGCAGATTGTCTGACCTCATGAAACAAATCGTTTCGTTGGTGTGATGTGATCACAAAGTTTGCAAATGCCGCTGATGGTGTCTTATCAAAACGAGTCACTTGAAGGGAGAGACATTCTCAAGACACCACCCGCGGCTGCGGTTCTACAATCTTATCTTCCAGAGCCCAGGAAGGCTCTCAGTCCCCATTTCTGCGGCTTGACTCTTTGTGCGTCAGAAAAAAACACCTTCCGCTAGTATCGCAGAACTTAAACACAGGGAGATCAGGGAGCAGGGATGGCAGGGACAGAGAAAGTTTGAAAAGTGTGTCTCATGACATCATGAGATGAGTCACCAAGGAGATGCGTTGTTACCAAAAGGGATGCCCCTTGCAGTGCGCAGAACATGAAGGGCTTGACTCTAAATGCTTGAAACATATTTTTTTGAACATCTTAGAGCTGTTTTTGTACTAGAAAACGAGGATCAATTTGCAGGCTGTTTTACCATGTACCGTAGACCACCAGGTTTGAGTTTGCCACATCTGGAAATTTCTAACTAAGTCCCTCGTTGCAACTGTTCTGTGCCGCGTGCAGTGGCGCCTAAGGTTGCAAGGAGCATGAAAGAGCTTGCCCAACCACGGTCCTCACCACCTCTGAACCATTTAATTGCATCTTGGCACATCTTGGCACATCTTGATGGTGCCATTGTGCCATTGTGGACGGTGTAGTGACTTCTTAGGCTCTAGAGTCTCTAGAGTCTCTAGAGGTCACCGTTTTGATGAAAAGTTGCAGGTGTAGTTTGAACACTGACGTGGGATGACGTGGGATGACGTGGGCCTCCGGGCATCTGGCATCAGCACACCATCAGCAGACTTCATCAAATATCTTCAAACTCCACACTGTTCAAATCTGTTCAACTACATTAGTAACTACATCTTCTCATTATGTAATCATTATCTTCGACATATGTTCGACATATCTCCACAATTTTCCACGTATCTCCACATATCTCTGAACCAAGATCTTCACAATTCTTCACATCTCACAAGCGTCAGGTGCTGCAGGGTTTGCCAACTGGATCCATGGCTGGTCAAGACTGAAGAAGGACGCGCGGGGAAGCCAGAGGCAGAACAGGTGGACGATGTCCTAGCTGAAAGATCTGAAAGCCATGATTTTGGGGCAAGAATTGAACACTTCGGGTTCGCTGCATTCGCTGCATTCTGCAGGTCTGACTTTGTTTGATTCGCTGATTCGCTTGCGCGAATTGCAACATGCTTAGCCTATTAGCCTAGCTGATCCAAGCAGGTCGGATGCCTTACGCCATTGTGGATTGATGTGTGCATATCTTTGACGTGTTTGCGACATGTATAGGCGTGTTTTGTAGCTGAAGCCCAAGCAGGAGTGGTGTTGTGCTCATCGGTCGATGGGTTGCCAGAAAACTACAATTGTGCCGTTCGAACCATGGCACCAGGAGCAGTACTTGTGCAACCGTTCAGCAATCATTTCAGAAGTCATCATTTCCTTTATTTCATTCCATTGGACTTTGGTTTCGTCTTCGTACTTGCCCTTCTATTCGGGGCGCAAAGCGCAGAAGACAGAGCTGGCCGCCAGATGTCAGACCTTTTTTTTCGAGCAAGCAGTCATACACTTCAAGCAAAACAGGGCCAATATAGGTCTTTCACTGCTCGAAAAACAAGACAGGTGTTTCGACAAAAATGTCTGTGTGAATCCAGCCTAGTCACTAGTCTCGGGACTCTTCAAATAAATAATGAGAAGGAACTGGAAGGAACTGGAAGGAACCGGAAGTATTGCGCCGAGCCAAGGATTGCAGTGTAGGCTTCGACAACTGGCGACTCGGATGGTCCATTTTGAAGCAACAGTGGTGCTGCTCCTTGGCCGTTTGGGAGGTCGGGAGATCATGGATCGCTAGGGTCGCTGCTAGACTTCGTGACACGTGTGACGTTCAACGTATCTTTCTCTCTGCGTATTTTCATTGGGTAACCGAAATCTGCGACAAAAGGTCCCCGAACAAATGACCTAGGAAAACTTCAATGCAACAAGCCGTTCTCTAATCGCCTGGAAGAATCCGCGATTTTTTGGCAAACTACATATCTTGCCAAGCTGGTTTCAACAACATATTCTTGCCTCATGTCCACGAGTTTGTGCCACTCTCGCTCAGGTAAACATGAGACACGTGGGTGCGTTGCCACAACAACTGTACAGCCGCTACCTTTTGATTGCTTTCATGGTGTGGCTTGGCAGACTTTTCGCAAAGCTGTGCATGCCACATGTTCTTGTACCAAAGACGTTCCTACTAGGAGTCAGCTGCTATTTGCTTTGGACGCGGCAAACAACATAATCGGTTTGGTCCTTTGGCTATTCCCGGACGCTTGACATTTGGCATGTCAGGAGCCACATATCTGGCCTGGAGCAAAGCAGAGCTTCTGTTGTTCGCACTTTGACCTGGGCTGTCATCACAAAAAGTCAGAGCTATTTGCCGCTTGGATTGAAAACAGGAAAGCACTCGAAAAGACAAATATGATCAAATATGATCAAATGGCAATCCAAATTTGTGTAGAGAAGTAAAGATTTAAAGAATGGTAAGACGTGCGCGGACAGAGTGTATGACTGTGGCTTTCCTTGGGCTATTGCTGTTTCATGTAGCAATCCGGAATGACCTGGAATGAGCCTATGAATAGACAGTCTATGTCTCCAAGATATCATAAGATATCCCTGGATTGCGCTTTTCAAGGACTGCTACTCTGGATATTTCAATTGGCATGAGCTTTGGAGTCACCGGCAGTTACCTGGTCGGAGATGTGCCGAGAGTGAGGCGAGGCGAGTCAGGTGGCCTCAGCGTGAAATAGGTGAAAATAGGTGTTCAGAACACCGGTGTTCGGTTTTCATAAGGTCTTCATGTAGCCACATGCAACCAATGCAGCCAATGCAAAACCCAGCCTCACCACACTCACAGTCACACAGCCTGCTTTGAACCCTGGAAACTGATCCGACTGCGAGATCACCCAACGAACTGATTAGTTCTCATTTATTCATGATATTCATGTCTCTTATTCTCTGTTTCTTTTCTTCGATTCCCAGAATTTTTCTGACACAATTCCCACCAAAAGAAGGCCTCGTCGTTTTTTCATCTCTAAGGAAGTCCTATTGCTGCCGCTATCATCACCGGGGTTGTGTTCCTCAGAGCACGCCAGCACCCTATGATTGCGACGCAGGCGTGTGCACGTCAGAAACCAGTGAAAATAGCGAGGGAATGACCTGCTTGATACAGCTCTTCAACAGTCCCGGATGCTCTTTATGTAAAATGTGTTGAGCAACTTTGAACTGGAGTTGCACGCTGAGCCTCATAACTTCTGAAGCCAAGGCACCAAAAAAGTGAACTTAATTTCTTCGAGTGATTCCCACCCTGACACATATACATACACAGACATATTCTGACATTCTATCTGACATTCTATCTGACATTCTTTCTGGCATATACTCTGACATTCTTTCTGATATTCTATCTGGCATCTATTCAGACATACTGTCTGGATCTTTCTGGCATATATATATATATGATATATGCTGACATTCTATCTGACATTCTATCTGGCATCTATTCTGGCATCTATTCTGGCATCTATTCTGGCATTCTATCTGACATTCTCGCTGACATGGGCGCTGCCGGACCTCAACCGCGAGTGCCAGATCTCAGTCGGCGGTGCCCCTTGAGATCCAGCACTCGCAGTTGAGATCCGAGGCTGCCGGAGGAGAAGGAGGAGAAAGCAACTCTGATAAAACCTGGAGACAATCACCTGGGGGAACTCAAGTTAGCAACTGAAAACAAGATGCTTCGCAATGTTTGCAGTTTTTCTTCAGAGTTTTGACTTTTTCCAGTGCAGGCTTCGCGCGTTGGGAAAAAGGCGCTCTCCGGGCACATGCAGGGTAGAGGCGAACACACATGTTAAATTGCGAGGAAACCGTGAGAGCTTAACAATAATGTAAGTATACAGCGGTCATGCAATCGTTTACTTCACGTGAATTAGTGGTTGCCGCATGACGCAAATCACATGGTTCCTGCTGCAGTCATAGGTGTAGTGCGAACGATCCGTAAGAAGAGAAACCATGGGAACCTGAAAGAAAGCGGCGCAGACCAAGACCCCTTGAACAAGGTTGAAATATCCATTTTGGAATTTAAATTAATTTCATCAAAGTTTTCGAGACAAACTTCATCTCGCTTCATCTTCCGGGAGTACTCAGAGAATCACTCAGGCTGGTCAGAGGACAAGAAGCACTGGTGCTGTTTGGAGGTGGGATCGACTGGGACTCAGAGAATCTCCCCCGATCCCAGTCGCACAAGTCGCATCACAGTCGCATCACAGTCGCACCGATCGCATGGGGGTCGCCACGGTCCATCGCTCTGCATGGCTCTGCATGGCTCTGCCAGGTGAATCGAGGGTGTGATCCATTCGACTGCCAGGACAGAGACAGGGCCACAGAGCTCCAATTTTCCGAAAGTGTTTTGGGGCCATGGAACTCCATTCCTGTCATCCACACTCATCTGCAGAATCTGTTGTTCTCCAGTATCATCCATTGTCTCGACCCGTTTACACGGTTTACACTTAGATTCTTTGCCCCGTTGAATCCACTCACAGCCTTTGTATTCGTATCACCATGCATTACCAAGCCATCTTCATGAAAATGCAGGTGAATTGGCAAGGGCAAGCCTTCCATCATCTTGCAGCAATGTGTTTTTGATCATTTTTGACTGGTGCTCAAAAAGTTGTACATATACTTTATTTAGGGCAAGCTGTATATCCATAAAGTCAGATTGATACGCTTACATATCATGTTGCACATCATACTAGTACCGTATTTTGATGTATTTTGTATCATCTTGTATATCATTTATAAACACTACTGTACCACTTTCATTCCTTTGAATTCAGTTTCATCCAGTTTCTGGTGGCCACATCTGGCCACACGTTTTTTTTTTGGACCAAGCAGGAGGATGCAGATTCGTGGCAGCGGCAGTGGTTGCTTGGACGCAAATAGTGATTTCCGGTTCCATCCAGGGTAGATTACATGGTAAACCATCATAACCCATGGTAAACATTGGTAAACCATGGTAAATGATGATGGATGATGGAAGAATATGCAGAAACCATGAACATTTCTTGGTGAATACGACCAAATCAGAGAGTTGATGACAGGTCAGCAGCGAAAAAAGCGTGGTGTTGCGAGCACTCCATTCGGGGCTGTGAACCAACTACTTCAAAGCCCATGTTTGACTGCGATGCAGGCGAGGATTCATCGTAGTCATCGATATTCAGCATCTTAACATCTCGAAATTGTCATGGTACAGTGATGTACAGATATGTAATGTGATGTCGGATGATCCATGATGATCCTGTACGTGTTTGACGTGTTCGTGTTTGGCACGATGGCGTAGCCTGTCTAGTGATCATCCCTTGTGAGCCATCGCCTAGAAGCTCCTCCAGAGACACGTGCTTCAAGCCATAGTAAGATATAGTAAGATATAGTAAGCCCCAAGCAAAGGTTTCCTTGTCATATCTGGATTTCTTCGATTTCTTACCAAATCGTTTTTTGTCTTTCCACTGGCGGATTCTGGGGTCGAACTTGCACTTCCCTTCGCGTCCACACCGTGTGCAGCGAAATTTGAATTCATGCTGAGCATATCCAAACGTTCTACAAGCTTCACATTCCGTCCTTATGTGTGACCTGAATATATTGAATGTGCAGGAATCACAGAACCACGTCCGTGCATCCACAGCAGCCTTAGCACCCACCACAGCATTTGCAGCATGACCACCAGGGCAACAAAAGCTTCACCCTCCATGAGAAGTGTGCTCACTCTACGCAAAGTATCAATCAGATGGGAAGTTGATACTGCCATTTTCGGAACTCGTCCCCGTCTTCCCAACCAATTTGGGCAGACTATCCCTGCGTTGCAAGGCTACGAAAACTGGGAGAAGGGCTGGTCTCCGCAGAAACGCTCCTGGTGCTGCAACTCCTTCAACAGGGCTTGCGAAGAATATGACCCCCTTCTGCACAGAGTGGAGGGTGAATCTTCTGACATTTCTAACTCCTAGGCTCAGCTGGCAGATTCGGTTTGTTTTGTATCACTTGAGACTGGGGTACCTCTGGAACGGTAGTACGGCGTACGACATTGTCCAATGTGGTCGATACTGCTCAGCACAAACAAAAGACGTTTGAACATATAGAGTATGGACCCGCAAAATTTCTAGGAGAAACTATTGCCAGCGAGATGACTCTTGAAATTGCGGAAGGGGTTCCTGAAAGTGCATGGAGCAGGCAAGCCATCTACTCCAAGCACTGTACAAATACATGCTATCAGTAGCTTTTGCCTTTCCAGACAGAAACGGGCACTGGCCTTGAGTGCCCCATGAAATGCACGTGAGCTCAAGTTTTACAATCTTGTCCAAGTTTTGCAAGTGAGCGCACGTGTCCAGGACTGCAGCATGGACTTCAAGACCTGGAAGTTTCTTGTCCTGAGAGGTCCTAGTGCAGATAGCCATAGATCGCTCCTGACCTTGGAACGGTTGAAACAAGGAACAGCAGTTCAAAGGGAGAAGCTCTGAAGTTTGGTTCCTCTTGCAGCTGTGAAGCTGATGCCACTGCTAGCGCGATGTAGGGCTTGCAGTTTCGACAACAGAATCAATCGGCTGTTTGAGCCAGTTTTGTCTCAGGACTTCTTGGACGGAGGTGAAGAAGAGCTGGTGTTGTGACCATGCGAGAGTCGGATGCCCTGCGACGACTACTCCGCCGCTGTAACCTGGACTCAGTTATCTCGGTTCTCAATTTCTACCTCTCTTGTTCTCCCTGTACCATGTTCTACCTGCAGACCTCTCATAGGGTGGAGGAATGCCTTGAAGCCATTTTAAAACAAGCCGACCCTGCAAGATTTGCAATAGGATCAATAGGGAACACTACCAACAGCACCGCTCACCAGAACACTCTTGGTATCTCTTGGTGCTGAACTACTGCACGGGCTTCATGCAACCCGAGTCGCGTTTGACCAATTTTTCTATCCACGTGTCAGTTTTTCTCCTGTGAGGCACGACTGCGATCTGAACTTTCAGCATTGGGAGCTTGGCTGGACTGCTTTGTAACTCCGGATTTGATCGTGATATGTTTGGTAACCTGGTTGAAGTTGAAGCATTTTGGAACCATTTGGAACCTGTTGGTGAACCTGCTCTGGCTTCTGAATTGTTGGGTTGTAGTCTTGCCCGGGAATTCTCAGCCAACGCAACACTGCAAGTTGCCATTTACATTGGCAGAATGGCTGTAGAGGACGCAAGTTGTGTTGTGGATGAGATTTCAGTATTGTGTTGCTGATGGCATTGCAGCTTACAGCTGGCCCTTCTCATGCATTGTGAGAGGCAGATATGCAAAGATTGCAAAGGTGACTGAAGCAAAGAAGACATGAATCCATGGTAGATTTCGATGCGGCAGGACGGATGAGAAGAAGCACTTCTGTTGCGGTGCGACTGGACGTGCCTGTGATCCTTTCGACTGCTCAGAAGGGCTAGAGCAGTGGCGACTTGAAAGAGCTAACATATTTTTCTGCTGACATCAATTTATCATGGCAACAGTGTGCTGTCTAATCTGTCTACTACCTTGCCATCAGTTCCCAGATGGAGATGAGTACCTCAATGATCTCGAAACTCGTAGATGTGGTCTTTGCTGCGCCAGATGTGTCAAATAATTATATAAGTCATGCATACGATATTCGTGCTGTACATCAGTGTTTCTGAAAAGAAAAGAAAACGCGTGATATATGCATTGATTCTGCCCAGACGAGAAAACAATTCTTTTCTGAGGCAAACAGTGTGGGGCTTGGCGAAAAGAGCTTGGTGTTGCGAGCGCATCCAAGTTGGCCTGGAAGCCAAGATTGGGCAAACATGGGACTTGGGCTGCTGTTTGCTCTTTTCGTCTCTTTTCGTCTCTTTTCGTCTCTTTTCGCCTCTTTTCGTCTCTTTTCGTCTCTTTTCGTCTCTTTTCGCCTCTTTTCGTCTCTTTTCGTCTCTTTTCGTCTCTTTTCGTCTCTTTTCGTCTCTTTTCGTCTCTTTTCGCCTCTTTTCGTCTCTTTTCGTCTCTTTTCGTCTCTTTTCGTCTCTTTTCGTCTCTTTTCG
>Ga0126342_10020078_pt1 | contig 11271 bp, 8 predicted proteins | sample Cyp1metagenome_FD_92528 | JGI IMG/M metagenome (GOLD analysis project Ga0126342, IMG submission 92528) | Coral microbial communities from Lord Howe Island, Old Settlement Bay, Australia - Cyphastrea 1 metagenome | ecosystem: Host-associated > Invertebrates > Cnidaria > Coral ...
ATTCAGATTGGAGATTGGAAGGAGAGCCATGGAGAGGCCCATGGTCGCCATGGCCACCATGGCCACCATGGCCACCATGGCCACCATGGCCACCATGGCCATGACCGTGCCTTTGGCTCGGAAAAGATGCTGTTCGTCGCCATGACCTCGCCCTGCACTCACTGCACGCAGCTGCAAGCTGTCCACAACAAAGCCACCTGACCCGATACCGAGGCACCAAGGCACCGAGGCACCACACCCAACTGCACCTGCATTCCCGAAACCAAACCTATCAAAATTATTCAAAATTCCCTTAAACCTTAAAGACTAGAGATGATTAGAGCCTTTAACAACAATATCATCAAACACAGCAGTACAATTCCCTACAACTTCCAGATGCATTTGGGGTTGGACATGGCAGTCATGCATTGTAACACCTCCTCGCGACAGGCGAATAGCACAGAATGCACGGGTGTGAAGCAAAGTCTGTAGTTTCTTTTGGCAAGTGGCCTAGAATCCTGTAGGGCCCGCAAATGCCAGAGCTCTCGTCTTCATAGCGGATCTCAAAGTCATGGATTGCAAATTGCATGCCTGGGGCCGTTTGACAAGCCAAGCGCTCTCAACATGAATTCGCAATGACAAATGATGTGAGCTCATGCATGCACTCTCATATGCTGCAAAATCACACATGCGACTTCATGCCTTCTCGAACAACAAAGCGTGTTCTATCGAGCGCAATGCGGACATGTATCAAATTGATTTACAATTGACCGTTGCTGCCTTTGTTGACTTTGTTCATTGAATTGAATTGAACTTAGCTGCCATTGTTGAGGATATCCCTCAAGAGCTTTGCGAGCTTCCGCCGAATCCAGCTGGATCCTTGATGTTTCTGTACTCGAACCGAGCCAGGGTTTCCAGTGTCGGGTTTTTTCTGCTTCGGTGGCTTTGCCTCAGGACGAGATCTGGCGGATGGGCCACTGGTCGGCGTCATGAAAATCGTGAAAGCCGTTGAACAAGGATAAGACAAAGCCACACGCATCCGGGAAAACTTAAAAATCTTGCAATCAAAGCCTAGGATAGCCTAGGCACGAAGGGTTCTATAAGTTTTGCTGCTAGCTTCATTGTTTTGGTCTTGGAGACTTTGACATCATGGTAGTTCCAGTTGAATGCCCTCTCCTTCAATCAAAGACAGAAACACATGTAAACTATGTCAAAGGATAAAAACTACTATAATATATACTATATATATATTTATACATATATGATGGTGCTTAAGATTCAATAGTAAGGATCCAAACATATCCGTTTAACATATATTAATGTATATATATATATCATATACATTGTGGTCATGGTAGAGAAAGGTTTCACAGGCATGAGTGCTCTTCTGCGCTACGAGTGTGCAGACTTGACACGCTCCACATGCTCTACAGTTTGCATTGCAGGTTGAAGACGTCATGAATTTCAAATGCAAATCATGGTGAAATCATGGTGAAATCATGGTGAAATCATGGTGAAATCCTAGGCTGCCCTACATGAAACTTCCGATGACATGATGACACTGATTCTCTCCTCGCTGCAGCCAGGACTAACCACCAGAATGACGTTCTGTACAAGCACCATGAGACGATGGTGCCCTGCCTGCAAGCGTGACTGACACGAGACACATCATGACAAATTAATACAAATTACGCATCTATAGAGATGTGATCTAATGGACAAAATTCTTTGAACTGTAAGGAAAACATCGAAAACTGTAGCGCTGACTGTGCTGACTCGCTGAGCTTCATGCATTGAGCTTTCCCATTTTGAGCTCCAGGTGCACCATATCGAAAATGCCAGCCGTCAGAACCAGCGGTAAGTGCAAGTTGTTGAGCCTAGCAGGCCGGACAGATCAAACAGGACAATCTCTGATCCCCTGAGGACCCCTCAGAGGCTTTGTGTTATGTGTCACAATTTGTCAAATGTGTCCAATGTGAAAAAGCTCACTCTGCGTCCCTCGTGTCCCTCTTATTTTCAGAACGTGTGGTAGGAAAATGAGGAGCCAACCGAGGGGTCAATCTGTCAGTTCTGACATGTTCTGACTGTGTGTAGCTATGCAGTCCACATCTTTGTGCCATGCCTGGAAGATCTAAGCTGTGCCCTTTCCAGGTGCAAGACGCCTACCGAGCCATGCGACATAGCATCCTTTAGCTCTTTTCGAACGATATATACATACGTATATGAATTTCGTATATGTATACAGTATACTTATATATATTATATATTATTATATTAATATCTGTATCGGGCCGTATAGTCATTTTCAAGATGAATCAGATGATTCAAGAGGTCTATACTCCGACAAAATTCACATCGCAGTGTTGTTGAGGACTGAATGACTCACTTCCACATTTTCATCTTTTCAGTATTGTTCATAGCATTCCTGACCAAACCACATGCTGTGATGAAACCGAGTTTAGTTAACTTGTAAGACGGCCCTTTGCAACATCAAGGCATCCACCTGACACAACTTCAAGATACTTCAAGAGTCTTCAAGTATGAATGAACAATAATCAGCATGTTTCCCTTGTGCAGATCTTACAAATCTTGCAAATTCATGTGTCATTCCCGTATCATTCCTGTATCATGGCGTAAATCCAATCGCCCCGTGTCCTTGTGACGGCTGGATTTTCGCATTCTGCATGGGCATCAACAGGAATTCGGCCAATTGTTTCCTGTGCACAAGCGATCTGATAAGTAGCGAGTAGATGCGAGTAGTGCAAGGAATGATTGCATGATATTGCATGAATTACGATGCAACCTTTACAGCCTACCTCTGAAGAACTGGCCTGACAATGTGGTCAAAAAGCCTGTCGACTCCCTTGTTGATGCGGCCCCTGATTCCACCTGCAATCCGCCAAATCTGTGAGCACAGTAAAATCATGTCTGCCGTATACACGCCGTATATGACAATACTATAGACTATAGACATCTATAGACTGCAACTGCTATATACTATCAGAATTACATGATATTATACAGTATACAATATATTACATGAATGATGCAAACAACATCAAACAACATGACAATTTCTCCTCCAGCCTCTGGAAGCGAAGAACGCAAAGAAACCACGGAATACGCGAAACCTTTGGTACAAGCACAGCGGAGAGCAAAGCAGTGCACTTGGACAAAGGGAAAATGATGGGAAAATGCATCAACTGACCCTAGCGTGCCATATGAACTGCACGGTCGACTGAGCAATGCACACTCGGAGCACCGGTCCTTGGGATCAATCTTTGTCGAACATAACATGCAAATTCAAAATAATTCAAATGAGCAGTTTCAACATATCGCACTAACAACAAGATCCTGATTTGCCTGACATGCACGCAAAACCTTGCTGAAGTGCAGGGTTTAAAAACGAAAAAAACATGCATGCACAAATATGCTAGCGATGTGCGTGCATGTGACGTGTGTATGTGTGCGTCTGAACGAGCGCACAGATGCACGGATGCGGACCGAGATCAAGAGTTTGGGCAAAAGATGGGAAAAGAGAATTGAAGGTGGTGGGCATTTGCACCCAATTGGGACCATCGCAACAGACTCAAGCGAACCCAAACGACAGCACACAATAACACAGAATAAACATAGACCTAACGCAGTTGCTGAACAAACAGGTGCTGCAGCGGGTGCAAACACAAAAAAGGTAGGGTTAATAAGACTGAAGATCATCAAAGGCATGGAAATGCCAGCAAACAGACTTATTTGCTCAAAGGACGCGTGATATTGTAAGATTTGTAAGACAATTGTCCTACACTGTGTGCTCCGCAAGCAGGGGCTCAAGGTCAAAATAACCCTCAAGAAATACAATTAGTCTTTGATTGAAAGATGTTGTAGTTATATGATGTCATTATGTTAATTCTTATTCTTCGATGCAGTACTTACTCTTTGGATATCCCTGAGGTCTGTTGATTTTTTGATAATAGTGTTGCTTGATGTTGCTTGCACATGTATGCACATCTTGCATCAACTAAACGCAACAAACTTGGCAAGTTCAGTGTCTGAACATGTCTGAGCTCCGTTCGGATAGTCCGACCCAAAGAAGCTCCAGGTTGCCTTGCACTAGAGGAGCCCTTGAAACGTTCTTCGAGCTCGATGACGACTGTCACGAAACCAACTACTACCACAACCAGCTCAATCCTCGGCCGGACAGCACCTCTGTCACAATTCAATGGGAAGGTTTTTCTAATGCTTTTCTTACAGAAGCAGCTTGCAAGTGCTTGCGGCTGGGGTCATCGTCTGGCAAACTCAATCAAACTTATCATATAGAAACTGAAACACCTGCAGTCGATGTCAAAATTCGAAAGCGAGACAGCCTACCAGGTGCAAACTTTGCCCTGTTAATTACGCTTAACAAACCTTTCATATCCTTTCATTTCTTGAAATATGCTCCAAGAAAAGCGCGCGCCCCAGACTGCTGTTTGTTCTAATTCAAGGCTCCAGTTGAGAACCTTCAGGAAGAAACCATATCTTTCTTTGATAATGCGAAGCGCCACGTCTGCAATCAGAAATGAGAGAACAAAGCCGCCTGCCGGAGTTCGTTCAGTTCTTGTCTAAACTCCACCCTGAACATCTGTCGAAATCAGCATTCCGTCTGTGAAACATGTCCTAAGAAGGAGGTAGCAAATCATCCAAATCCGCTCCTCCCAGGAACATACCCAAAGAATCTGAATCTTCAGAGGGCAGCGAGAAGCTTGCGATTGTCAAGCCTGAGGCAAACTGCGGACATGATGGCATCCATAAGAAGGCAATGAGAAGGTAGGATGAAATGAAAACGAAATAGATAATCAGGATATATCAGGATTAGCAAATTCTGAATCCTGTCATGGGGCACTGGGGAGATCTGGGGAGTATGGTGTGGTGTCCAGTGGCAGGATGATCAGGATGCACAACATGCAAAATAGATCAAAATATATGTCGGGATGTCTGTCTCATCTAAATTCTAAATCAAGCAGATGGGTTTTCCGTGTTGGCGCCATGCACCGGGTCTGAAACCACGGGTCGGCGCCAACATGGGGCTCAGGAAGGCCGAACATAAGACAACATAGCCATGAAGCCTTGTGAGCCAAATCACTTCATTTAAAGCCCACTTGTATCAGCCATCACTGCTCAGGCGATCTCAGGCGCATCACATCAAATTTTGCTGACTGAACAAGTGGGACAACAGAACCCCCCACAGCTGATTCAAACAAGGAACTCAAATCCGCAATTATTGCCAACGTCACGATGATCTCCCATATCCCAGAATCCTTGGCACGCGCTGTGCTGTGCAAAATCGGGCATAACAGACTACTGAGTTTCTTGGGGCAGAATCTGACCGAGAAAGAATCTATAACCGAAACATGGGGGATGCTGCACGGAAACGTAGGCGTAGCGATTCTCTCATCTCAATGCCTTTCATTCATGACAGCTAAACGTGCATCTTACAGTATTGTCCTTGAGCCGGCAATACCTTCACATGAAACATCCTGCAAACATTTGCAAACGATGGTGACACAAAGTAACAAACGCTCTCGAAACATCTCGAAACCGAGCACCAATGCTAGCAACCACACAACCTCCGACCCTTACACACCCATGCCCCCACATGCCCATACTCAAAATGCCCACGCACGTTGCACAGAAAAGCGCATGCACATTGCACACACTCACGCGTGCATGCATGCACGTACACAAGCACACAGGGGGCTCCACTAGCCAAGTTTTGCCAAATTGGAACAAACCCTTTGGCCAAGCATCCACAATTGCAATTGCCCGGCCCCGGCAATCCAGAACTTGAGGATTCTCTGTAATCCAGTACCTGCATGCAAATCATCAATGACAAATGAATGAAAAGAAAATGAGAAAGATTCAGAAAAAATCCCAGACAACACAGAGTCTGAAGTATGTCTGGACCCTTCAGAAAATAGCCGCGCACCCCCGGTTGTTTCGCAGGTTCTCCGCATCAATCCGAACAGCCTCAGGCACCAAAAACAAAGAAACCCAGCCAAGCAATGAACTTCACAAAGCTCGCTACTCTCATCCTGGCTGCGTGTGATTGGTTGAATGTGCATGCCGGTGCTCATCGCCTGCATGTTTGCATTTCATGCGCTGAGAACTTTGTACTTGATGTTTCTGGCCTTCAAACCATTGCTTTTGGGTGTTTCCTCTATCAGTCTGCATCCACACACACACACACATCCGTCTGGCATCCCATATGATGGAGGACACCAAGATACACCAAGTCTGACAAGCCACATCCACCACCGAGAAGTGTGTCGGCTTCCTCCCCCCAGGCCCAAGTCCAATTCAAAGACCTCACCAAAAGACCTTCCAAAATGAATGCCCATGCATAATCTATTGATAAAGACTGTAACAAACAACTTACTACACCATACGATACAAATATGGTGACCTATGTCTATAATCAAAAGTGAACTGGCCCAAGAACACACCAAATTCTGGAAGGCTGTTTCTCTAGACTCTAGAAGTCATCTTGTACTCTGTCTGGTTCTCATTCCCAGGTTACAATCGTCATCGTTGACTGTGAAGAAGAATGACAAGGACTTGCATCAACGGTTCTACCAAACACAAAATGGCTCAGGCGCACCCCCATCTGTTTGTTCAAACATGATTTGGCAAGCACACCCATGTCCTGGTAAGCTTGGTGGCCACCTTGGGCGCAAGTTTCAATGACCCAGCAGAAGACTTGAGCAACAATGCAGAACTTGAGAATTTCGCCTGACATCGAAAGCATGTCAACCTGCTTTATCCTTTCTATCCTTCATCCTTTGCAGTTTGCAAGCTGTTGGAGTCTGCTAGAGGTTCTCTATGGCTGTCTGACCGATTGTTCACTGGTCACTAGTGATAGATGATACGAGTGACCACTGGCATCCACTGGTCAACTGGTCAATGTCCCAGGCACTGAGCTCGTTGGAGTGGAGGCACTGGGCTCTCGATCCATATCCGACGCCATCGATGCCAATTCGATGCCATAGCATGGTATCAGCGTAGAGGAGGCCAAGTGGAACACTACAGGGGCCCGCAGGATTTCACTGGCTGACAGTGTCACACGCTGGTTTCCTCATGTTTCCTCGCATATCTCCCATCAGTTCTGAAGAGCTCAGAGGTCTCACTCATTCTATTTATCATCTAGACACTTTGTTGCGATCAAATGATTCAAATGCTGTCGGTCCATAGAATGGTGCCGGCCGGTGTGAAACTATTTGCTCCACTTAGATTTTGTGACAGATCTATTAAGGATTATTAAGGCCGCCTACTTTGGCAAGAAAATGACAGGTATTGCTCTTCTTGATGCGTAACTTACATTAACTTACCTCAAATGCCTCAAAACAGTACCACGATACGCTCGCAGCATCTTGCAACCTATGTCCTGGCACTTCTGTAGGAAAGCTGGTGAAACGTTTGTACAAAGCTCTGAGCCAGACAACCGGTGCAACGTAAATTAAAAATAATGAAAACGAATGAAAATCTATGAGCATACTTTGGCATACTTTAGCGCTCTAGGTCTTGACAGCACCCAGTGGTCAAAGCAAGTACTCTGTGTCATAGCCTTCCCATTTGCCGACTCTAGCATCTTTGAGTCTTTGAGGTGTTGTTTCTAAGCTCAACATCCCATTCCTTCATGCGCAGTCCACTCATTTTCAAACTCCTGTATGGTTTGTCAAATGCTGTTGGTCTAGCAGAGCTAAGTTCGAATGCGCCATCTGGTCATTGCTCAGTGGCATTTCTCCTTGCCGAAAAACGGATTCATGAACGAACGAAATGAAAAACAAGCAGTGCCAGGGTGAGGAAATGAAGACGTCTACACAAGATCCAGCAGGCAGAATTGTGATCCGTGAGCCGGCCACAAATGTGAGGGCCAAAATACTCCGCTCACCATGGATTGATGTAAACACATTAATTCTGTATGCAGGAATGCAGGCTTAGCATTCTGAGTCTGTGAGACTCTTTGAGATTATATATATATATATGTGTATATTAAATCTCCTTGGTCTGCGTTCAAAAAATTGTCATCGAGATTGTGGCATGTACTGCATGCTGCACGTGCGTGCACATGCTTTATTTCTTTGAATCTGCAAAAATTCTGGGAATTGTGTTTTTTGCTGCCAGCAACAGGGGCTGCAATCATATATGGTTCAACAATGGGTGCTAGTGTAATTCATCACCGCTCTTTGCAAGCTGCAGGACATGCCTAGGACCTGAGCCCACCAAGAACGTTTGAAAGGTAGCTGGTTGCGGAGGACTGTGTTTGCTCTTCGCTCGGTTTGAATGGTTGCCATCGTTCATGTTCAGGTCTGTGCTGGGCAAAAAGTCAAGTGTTCAACGAGGATGCCAGGTTGGCATGTTTGATCCTTTTTGCTGTTTATCTCTGTCTGTCCGTCCGTCAGTCTGCCTGCATGTCTGTCTCTGTGACTGTCTCTCTATCTCTCTGTCTCTCTGTCTCTCTCCTGCGCCTGTGTCACCACAACTTCTTTAATGCTTGCAGCTTCCATGACTTGGACAGACTGAAACCACTCTTGTATTAGAATGTCATTGAATGTTATGGATCAAGATGGATCATCATGTGCTTGCCTAAAACCTTCCAAAAACCGACGTCGCCATGGATTCTGAATCCTGATGCCCACAGTCCTGCACATCTATCAGAAAAGTTCTACGCTCTCTCGGAGAAGGCTGTCTCCTCCTGTCCTGCCCAAAGAGTTGGCTGAGAACACAATGAACACAACACCCTTCCGTAGCGCTGCCCCCACCCTCCCACAGGTTCCCCATGCCAGAGTGGCCTCCTGATGACTCTTGGATCCCCTTCCATCTCTACATCTACCTGCTCCATCCTGCCCTTGCCACAATTCGTTTTACACACTCTCACAGGCTGTCTCGCACCGTGCCCGCTGTTTGCTGAAGGAAAGTCACACAAGGTGACTACATTTGCATATGTCAAAAAATATCCTACAGAGGCATCTTCTAGGAAAATTGCATCCACATACAAATTCTGGCAAAGGCTACCTGAAAAACTCGGCGCATCACTCATGCCAAAGTCAGGCGAGTTCGCTCAAAGAGCATCCACAACGCCTTTTTGAAGGGCCCTTTTGTTAAGGATGTTCTTCAATGATAGGTCCACTCCATGGGTTGGAGCATAGAGGTTCACTGGGTCGGTGTAGCCCCACTCAAGCGTAAGACCGCCAATCAGGTTGGGGTCCACCTCTGCCACGAGTTTGACATCAGTTGTGCCGACCTTGCCCTTCATCTTCTGCTCGATCTTTTGCAACTGATCCCCTGTCAAGCGCTGGGCAGAAGTCACACGAATGGGAGTAATGGATTGCTTGTAGTACATGCTCTGGACATATTCAAACATGATGACTTTGATGCCATTCAGGCGATTCTTCTTCGCCAAAAAGACAATGAACTTTGGCATCACGGTAGACTCCAACAGCGTCAGCAAATCCACGATTTTCTTTGCCTTTTGCACTTCTGTGATCCTTGGATCATTTTGCACTGTGACGAGCTTGTCCAGCCATTCCTCTTCTTTGAACTTATCCTTGATCATAAGCACATCCTTTGTCACTTCCACATCTTCACCCTTCTCACGCGCCGCATCCATGAGTGCCTTGGCATAGGTCACAACAGGCCCGAATGGCGTCAGCATCGAACCATCTGCGTTGCGCTGGATCCGAGTGGAGTGTTGCACTGAAGCACCTCGGCCAGCCACTCCACCCATGCCCACGTTCAATGATGGTGTGAAGGCCACGCTAAAAAGACCATACAAGCCACAGGCCAATACGCCAACCACTGCCACTCTGCCGCGCATCATGGCCAGGAAAGCACGGGCGAATACGCCAAGTAAGGATAATGAATGTCAACAGCACTTCAGACATTAAAGAAACATTAAAATATAATTACTTAAATTGTCGACTAAGAAATCTGCTCTTTATTTGCGGTGGATGTTAATACGTTGTGCATTTGCCTCGTAAACATCTCCAATGAATCACAACAAAACATGTGCTTTCAAGAATTACGGCTGCGGTCAGTGCGGCTTCGAGCACTCTTGCGGACTTCAAATGTGACTTCAAAGCAGCTCAAGAGCGTCAAGAGTATACACAGGGAGCTTGCATGGCAGCACAGCATGATTTCAAAAAACATTCAGCTAGGTTTATTACCATGGTCATGTTGACTCATGTTGAATCTGTGTGTGATGCACTCCAATCCTTTGTGCAAAACCTGATAGTATCATAGCTCATGGCAGGCATGTCTGCAACGGGCAGATCCCAAGTTCCCCCAGGTTCCTTCGCACAACGCCTCCATGAGGAGCCTGCCAGGCCTACCAAACACTGCCAAAGAGGAGTCAAGCAAAGTTGGCTTGGTCGAATCGGAGGGCTTGGCCATTTGTTGCTGATACATTTGTTTGGATTGGGATGCACAGACAGAGCGATACACTTCAACCATTGCATTGTACAGTGCAGGATGGTCGGTATTCATCGTTCAATCACTTCTCTGGGTCTTGACATCTTTATTTGTAAGTTCTGCGCGGCACACGTGCGGTCCTAAAATAGTCTCTGGGACCTTCCTCAAAACCTGCCAATTAATGCGAGACTACCAAGTAATTAGTGTTCAGAATGTCGCCTGCATCACCATGATCCGATGTAAAATAGACTGCAACTGTAAAACAATACCACAGTACAGAAGCAAATGCTAGTCCCACTGCTGCAGCCTGGCTGCACTGCCAGTACATGGGAGGTTCCGTTACATGCCTCAAAACTGCTGAAGTGAACTAAAGATACTAAAGGTCCATAAAGGATCATAAAGGTCCAACGTACCTATCACGACACTTAGTAGGCAATCGATGGCAAAAGATCGTGCTCCCGAGAGATGGTCAAAAACAAGAGATAGATAGAGATAAAGGCTAGAAAGTGTTAGAATCAATCGACAAGCAGAATCTACAGGAGGTCTACTGCCACGAAATGTTACACAGCATTACACAGCATAAAATATCATAAAATAATATAACATAATATAACATAGCCGTTTAAGACTTGTAGATGACATCAACACGCTGCACTTTACCGTCATACAACCTCTTCCAGCATGTACTGCATGCAGACATGTTTCTGGTGTGAGCGCCTCGAGGACCGCAACGCGTTCATCAGTTTTCAACACCCCGCTGACCCTGGGGTGGGTTTGGGGTTGGGGTGGGGGTGATGTTAACGTTCATCTGAAGTTGCACACCCACGTGATGCTACGCTGGGTATGGGG
>Ga0126342_10020079_pt1 | contig 11271 bp, 9 predicted proteins | sample Cyp1metagenome_FD_92528 | JGI IMG/M metagenome (GOLD analysis project Ga0126342, IMG submission 92528) | Coral microbial communities from Lord Howe Island, Old Settlement Bay, Australia - Cyphastrea 1 metagenome | ecosystem: Host-associated > Invertebrates > Cnidaria > Coral ...
GAAAGAAACCCAAAGAAAAACAAAAGAAAAAAAAGGAAAAAAAAGGAAAAAGGAAAGAAACCCGCGCCCCAACAAAAAAAAAAAAAAATCAAAACAAGAAAAAAAAAAATCCCGAAAAAATTCCGCACCCGTTCTCGCTATGGAAGCCATGGTCCATTTATAGATGGTTTGGCTATAAACAATGGCCATTTACCTATATATGTAAAATTGCCATTTACCTATGAATAATGGCAACTTTCCTATTGTACAATAATGGCCATTTACCTGTGAACAATAGCCATTTACTAGTAAAAAGTAACAAGGGTGATTTTCCACAGCTATCTTAAATTATCAGAGGGTATTGACAGTTCTTCTGAATATGTTTGGCTTTTGACAAGCGACATTGGTACTGGTAGCATGATGCTAGGACAAGAGAAGGCACTGACAAAGTAGGCTTGACATAGTAGATTGTTCATGCCTTTGAATAGTTTCATTTCAATTAGTTTGTATACAGTTTGAACATATTTCACCGGGATTCAACGAAATTGATCTGAACAGAATCACACTTCCCAAATGGCAATCCATCAAAAATATTGATTTCCTTAAATGGCCCAGCATATCAAGATACTCATGGATCCAAATGGCAACCGTGCCTGAACAGTACCCTTTGGTAGTCAAACATAGCAATTGAACATCACCCATCTAGGTCGATGATTTTCCCAGCTATAAACCTCCATTTGGTGCACGGGTTTCCCAACTAGCCATGTTTGATGACTGGAGGGCAATACAGTAATATTCTCCATTATATAAATGGCCCATGATTTTCCATTGGCGATTGATTAATATCTCATGAGTATCCCATTCATAATATATATTTATATATATGATTATATATATATACATACATTTTCACATACATATTATAAATGTAATATTATATATATATATATATATAATTAATATATATATATATATATATTCATATTCGTCATATTCCATTCATATTACCTTGCCCTACCAGGTCGGCTTTGTTCGGACTTAGCGGGGTCTGTGCCAGATGCCCGTCTTGGACGAGGGATTGCTAAATCACAGAAATGGAGGGCACAACATCAGCAACATTGTTTTCATGACAAGACATCTGAAATCATCTAAAACTAAAATGAAGTCTGTTGAATCAGGAGTTCCAACTACTCCTCGAAACTTGTGAAGTGGCGGGGCCAAAAGCTTCGGTCATCCACCAAGGATGTGTTGCTGAATCTGACGAAAGCAGAGAAAATGATTGATCTAGGCTGGGAGCTGCTGTGGCCAGGTGGATCCAGGTGGATGAGCTAGAGTTTCGCAGTTGCTGTGGTGCTCTAACTGTAAGCATGTTGATAAACTTCGTTAATGTGAGGGGGGTTGGGTGAGTTTGCCTTCATTTCCAATGTATCTTCATGTCGCCCTCACCAGCATCCTTTTTGTCTTCCGGATACTGTGTAAGGCCTAGACATGTCGATGAATGTTTTCGGACACGAAGCTCATTTGACGTTCGAAGACATCAGGGATCATCAGGGTTTTCCCTTTTGAAACCACGCACCATGTAATGTGCTACACCCAATGAGAAACCTTCAATAGCTATTTCTGGCTATTCACCGCCTATTTCTGGCTAAAAGTGGGGACGTTATTATCATGGGTTCCCACATTACGCTTGCACATTTGCTCAGATGAGATCGGCATTCTGGACCAGGCCTGCGCTTGCATCTGTGAGTTGAACTAGGTCCTGTTGCTACCTACCATACCATCCGATACCGCTGTGAAACAAAACTTCCACACCTTTGGATCGTGTAAGCAAGTGGTGAGTAAGTCCGACTCCGGACAAACCAGCGCGATCATGGAATCCACGCCGACTCAACAAAATTCCCAAAATTCCACAGCCACATTCAGCCAGCTGCAGGAACATACCCATGGGTTGCCCAATTTCATCGTGATTTTCTTCTTCCTCACTGTGGCTCTGGCACTGGTTTCTGCCAGCTTCAAGTTCTTGGGATGGAGTGGGCTTTGGCGAGCCCCTGGACGAAAAGACAAAGTGGGTGGAGGGCTCGGAGGGGCAGTTGAGAAGCTGGTGTGAAGTCATGTGAAGTCTATATGTATACATATTAGATCATATTAGTATATAGCGTATAGCTACACTTCTTCAGATAGTGCTAGATCTTGCCAGATGTTGCTAGTCAAAAAGGAGTGGAGGACTTTTTGTTTTGGGTGGAAAGTTGTGAAATAGACATTATATGACATTATGATATAATATATATATATATTAATTATATATATATACATATTACAGTATATATATATTATATTATATATATATTACAGTATATTATATATATATATATATATATTATATTATATAATATATTATATAATATATTATATAATATATTATATAATATATTATATAATATATTGTGATTGTGTACATTCGTATGTTCTTTTCTACATTTGACAATTCCACCACTGGCTTCGATTCACTGCCCTCACAAGGGATCCTTGTTGTTTGCGGGCTACGGGCTACGGGCTTTGGCGCTCGTACCCTTGGGGCCGGTATTGGCCGAGGATGCCATCTTATGACACAAGCCCTGCAAGAGCCCCTGGCTAGTGGCACTTGAAATGCCCAGTGAAATAGGTCAGAGTCAGAGCTAATTCAAACACCATCTTGACAAGCTTGAGGACAATTCGTGCAGACAGTTAATAGTTCATTGCCAACTACTTAGGTGTTTCCAATCTGCTTCCATTCACAGCGGAGCTCCGTTCAGTTGATCTTAGCGTAGTTCCCAGACGTCTTCGGAGGGTAAAACTATGGCAGACCTGTTGAATGGTGGGGCAATAGCCCATGTTTATTTATTTTTTATTGCCAGAAGTTTGGGGAGCAAACACATGTCCTGCTGGAAAAGAACCTCTTTTTGCGATCTATGTAAGCTCAGCCTGCAGACATTATAGAAACAGCCTTCCAGTCCTTTCCCACAATCCCTATACAAACATGTTTGATTGCTGATTACCTTTGGCGTTTGAAAAGAATCTTCTAGTTCTTGTCCTTGTCTCAGACAATTTTCGTGAAGAAATCAGTGAGATTCAGTGAGCTTTGGCACTGGAGGCGCCCCTGCTGAGGTGTTCCTTTTCATCCTGCTGCCTTTGTGGTTTATTTGGCCAGCGTCCTTTCTGTTGCAGTGGCGCGTCTTTGGGCCTGTCACGAAACAGGCGGGCTTGGGTCGAAGTTGTGCTTCAAATGACCGGTCATTTCCATTCATCGGCGGACTGATTTAAAGGACGACTACGAACACCTAGGTGGGTTTTCAACTTAAGACAGTTTTAGATGCACCATATCCATTTTTTTACATAAGCAACAATTCCTCGGTGGGGTTGGTTTGTGAATATTCATGGACCTTACGGAAAAAGTTTCTTTTCCGCACCTTTACCTTCATTCGCTTTGGCAGTACATACTTCCCATGGTTTCTTCATGATTCTTCAAATTTCTTCAAAGATTAAACGCAATCAATTTTTGTAGGTCCAAACAGGTGTAATGTGGGACACCCAATAACAAAACTACCATTGGGGATGGTTTATGACATTGCGCTTACCACATTACCTCCGGGCGCTTTCTTCAACAATCGAGACGTGTCCATCATGTCCACATGGAAAGGCCCTTCTGACGCCGTTCTTTGATGCGGAGCTGGTTGGGAAATACACAGACCAGGCCTCCGTTTTGGGATACGAACCACCAATCATCAACAATCATGGGAAAGTAACCCACAAGAAAAAACTCCAACGGGATATAAGATAATATGTGTGTATATAATATATATATATATAAGTTGGTAAACCAGGCTGGTGAAGGGTAGCTTCATACGTGAAGCTTATTTTTTTTCTTTATGGTGGTGGGTACTGTATATGTAATGCCAAGCTACATCAATCGTCTCAGGGCCCCCCCCTGCGATTGGATTGGAGTCAAAGGGGATGGGTTCAGCACTGCTTGCTGCACTGTCAAACCAACGGTAGGATAAACTGACGGCGGCGAAACATCTTTTGACCCCAACTTGGATTTGATAAAGGATCGAAATTGGCTAAGAATGGATCAAATATGGATCAAATTTCTTATCCCAGAAAGCTATAGAAAGCTACGTTGATATGGCTGCAGCTCAAAATGCACGGTCCTGATCCATACTCCGGATGGATGCCCCCGACAAAAGACGCCGCGGGCGCGAAATCCTCGAGGCCTGGTACTTCTTCACCAGTACCTCTTTGGCCCTGGCCATTGCCACATGACCGGTGGCGGGGTGCTCCGTTGCCAAGAAAAATAGGGATTGAACCAACAAAGAGCCAACAAATCAACAAATGATCAACTTAAATGCTGTGGGAGTCTTCCGTTTTTTCTTAGCCTAATCATTTGCATTCATTTGCCCTGGGCTGCTGACCTGTGCAGATTGTGACCAACCATTTAAGAAATGGCGGTTCTTTGTGGCTTTATGTGGATATGTATGGTGCACCCTCTGCTAATCAAGCGTGGGTAGCTGGCAAATCCCCGAACAAAATAGAGGTTTCTAGCTGAAAAAATCATCTATAATAAGGGATTTTCAAGCCAGCCACGTTCGACGACCAGAGGGTATGCTTTTTTTTTACAAGGCCGGACTGAATCATCTGAATCGATCCAAGACATTCTGCACCCGGGTTTCAATGGGTATTTGAAAAAGGTTGGCTGGAAATGGATGTTAACACCCGAAATTCGGCCATGAAATTGGGAAAATAAAGATTTCATGACCACTTGGACTCGGGGGTCCACTTGTTTGAAACATGACAAATCCACATGATTGGATAGTTTTGGTTTATCTAAAGGTGGTTTGGCATTTTTTGTTCTTCCATCCCTGCGATTAGGGATGGTGATTAATTAGTTGAAATCACCAAGTGAATTGATTTCATATTCATCGGTGTTATATGTTCCTCCATGCTACCCGAAGACAAACATTTAGAAAAACGATGTATAAAGCATTATAAAACCAAAACAAATACATGACACCTTCAACCAAAAACAAAAAATGGAAATTCCAACGGCGCCACGGCGCATTTGCCATTCTTCCCGTCTTAGTTTTGAGGCTTTCAGATCCAGCTGAGGCGTGCCTGCCAGCCTTCAATCTGCTTCACCGCTTCGTTCATTACTACTTCAGAGGGTGCCTTGGGACCAGGTGATCTAACCTGAGATCTGGCCAGATCCGAAGGAATTACTGTAGCCGACTGAACTGTGAAAAAAGAAAGGGACCATATTAACATTTTTGCGGATATTTTCGGATAGATTTGCCATGTTTAAAATGTTGAGATGGTGTCCCTTGAATTCCGAAGGGTTGGTTGATTGGTTGGTTATTGGGAGGAGTAACCCCCCATCGTTTTGACAGCCATTCTGCGTTTATAGGTCCATACGTCATATATCAAGAAAAGTCGATAAGGGATCCTAAAATGAATAGACATACTGCTAAACCACGGCTTTGTTTGGGGTGTATTTCACGTTAGGAAGGAGGCATTATCAAGGTACTGTCATCATTTTCTCAGGTGTCTTCCGTTGTTTGATGGCAATATATTTCCCCATTTCTGGCAAACTAATCCTGACGGCGAAGTTACGTAATGTTGAGTCAGTAGTTGATTTTCCCAATTTGCTGACTCCAGCATAGTATGTCTCAGAGAAATGGAAAATATTGTCACCCCAGGGTGTAACCCTTGATGTTTTTTTCCACATCAACATGCCATTTGGAGGTTTCTAAAGTCATGGGGGATCACAGTCACCATGCTTGGTTCAATGCTAAGTAAGATGGTCATCCATGACTTGGATGATGCAAGGGGGCTCCTAAGTATGACACCTCGGAAACCTCCGATCATCCCCTTGAGATTTCTAGGGGATTTCCTATAGCCACAGAGCTCCATATTTTCCCATCGCATTGAAACGACCAGGTCGCTGCAACGTGCCTTCTACCGGGGTGGAGTCGACATGTCCATGGCAGATGTGGCCCTCTGTCCGGCCGTGCCCATTTTACTCTTTGGTGCCTTGGAGAAAGCCTGGGACACCCGGAAGATGTGGTAGATTAATTGTCTAAGATGCTTGAAAATGGTTTTGTAGTTGATAGTTGGTCCAAATTGGTCCAGTTTCAAAAGTGAAGTTGTTTGATGGTTGTTGAATGAATTAAATTCCAAATTGGATCAGAAAAAACTAAGATATGTTGAGACTCTGATTTCCAAATCAACCTGGGATTTCACTTCCCACTACAAAATTTGGTAAATGTCTCATTTCTGGGATGTTCAATTGGATGCTTGTTGTTCTTAGACAGGATCCCCTCGATGGGCGGGGCTGATAGGTTGCCCATTGATTTTTGCCTTTCCCCAGAATGGGTTTGAGGGAAAGCCTACAGGATACACCGCGCAATTTTGGGGTAAAGACTGTAATTGTGTTCCAATAACATGATCATCAGAACTAACATCAATGGATCATACTTATATGGGTATGGATCAATACCTATTAATACCATTTTTAGGGGGATGAACATCCATTTACCAGCTATTTTGATGTTCACCAGGGGTACTATTGGTTTTGACACACTGCCATATCAATGTTCAACGGATAATCATCATCCAAAATTCATCAATTCAGAGCCAGATGTCATGGGTTGGACCAGCTTGACCCGCCACAGGAGCAACGCTCAACGAATTTCAGCGTCCGGAGAGTACGGAAGCGCATTCCTTGTTCGTTGGAGCCTGAGAACATGTCCATTCTGCAGCCTCGGGGGGTGGCATGGATTGGTTTAGGGGAAACTCAACAGGAAGACCATGATTTTTTTGTGAAATGCACGGGTTTCCTGTCAATTTTCCCTTACACCAAACCAGAGAACAGATTTTTTTTGTGCAAATCATGTGATGAACCTGGAGATCCTGGAGCAATGGTACAGCCAATAGATGCCAATAGCTTCAGCATGGGAAAGAGGTTTCACATACCCTTTTGTGCCACCTAAAGTGCTTCTGTGGATGCTTTTGAGGCTTTGTTGTGTGTTTCTTTGGTAGAATATTCTGCAGACTACAGACCAGCGACATAAGATGGAGGAGTCTTTGGGTTTGTCATCTTGCTAAAAGTCGCAATTCGGATGTTTTAGAATTTGTGGCTGGATAGCAGAACTTTTTTTGTTGATTCGCCTTTTTGTATCTTTTGTAACATTTTGGAAGCGCTATTTTCCACAGACAATTTACTGGATACCTCCATACCTCCAGATTCGTGTCGGATTCTAAGTCCTTGAGCCAATATGCCATGGGGTGCCAGAGGAGCCATCGACCACTGGGTGAAATGAGAGGATCATCCTGATACCATTGGTTTATCAATGTTTATCAGTTTCAATGTAGACTTACCCGGCCTGGTAAACGTTTACATAACTATGGAAACAATCCATTTTTTTCATGGGTAAATCAACTATTTCGACTGGGCTATTTTCAATAGCTATATTTGTTTACCAGAGGGTAGAATGAATATTCCATCAATATTCCAACAGATATTCAATTAAGATCCCATTATAGATACCGTATGAGATTGTATCAACTGGAGTATCTTCCAATGTTTTCTGTCAGTGTAAATTATCCAGTAAATATATCAAAGACAACTTTCCAAACACTGAACGGATTTCAGCGTGAAACTTGGATATGTTTTTTGATAGACACTTGGACATGCGGAAGCTGCAAAGCCGGGACCAATGCTTTGACTGCTAGGTTTCAGACATGTCAAAACTGGACTTAGAAGCACCAATCAGTTGAACATGAACCAGTTGAAACCACTACTCTCTCGGATCATTTAACAGTTCGCTTTTGAACATGGGCATTTAAAAGTTGATTTACCCATTCTTGGTGTCAATGATTTGGTTTAAGGGAAAATCTACAGGAAACCCTAGATTTTCCCATTAAATATGGCGCTTTCCTGTAATTTTTCCCTTAAAATCTTAAACCAATCCGTTGAAAGTGGTGAATTTCCATAGCTTTTTGATGCTTTTTGTATTGCCCTCTGGGCCTCCGCAGAGCCCCCCTGGCGCAGGACCGATTTCCTTCCCGCGCCCAACTGGATGTCCCTGGCACGCTGCATGACCCTGAGCTGCGCCGCCATTGATGCCTGGTTTGACCATGTTCGATGCGCAAAATGCGAGGGAATTCCACGTAACATTGGATAAATTGCGAAGTACAAAGATAGACCTAAGATAGATGTGGAAGTAAAACCCAGACTTGAGCCGAGCTTGATGTACTTCCCCCAATCAGTTTTGAGCTGCTTCAGGATGGTAGCATTCTTCAGCTGAGTGAAATTACATGAATATGGACTGCCCTTTGGCATTTCTACAGGGGCATGGCTGAATGAAGCTAATTTGACAGTGATGATGATCCTAAAGCCTCATGGTAGGATAATGTAGGATATGGTAGGCCGGGTAGACACCAGCGCTGCCAGAAGTTCCCAGTTCCCAGGATGGCTTTGTGTCCCTTGGCCATGGTGGTTTTTGCTGCGGTTTTGCAATGGCGGGTCAAATCTTTTGAGTGACTCACGCTGTTCAGCAAACTTGAGGGTTTTGCCAGAACAGATATATGTGAAAATCTGGTGGTTCACCAAAGAAAGATGAGGTTTGACCGCTTGCCCCTCAGCGTTTTTCGGATTTTTAGGTATGCACACATCAGTTTTGGTCACAGTCACTCCTTCCAAGCAAGAAAACTTGGGATGACAAACCATGATGCGACGTTCGGAATCCCAAAGGGGGAACCATGTCAATAGGCTACTGCAGTAGCTTATGTTTCATGTGAACTCAGAACACATCAGTGATTTCAGTTGTAGCTGGGGGTTTGCCGCAGAATGAGGTGGTAATTCAGGAGCGCCCGTAGCAGAGAATGTGACACCAAGGTTGACCCAGATCAACAAGTGGCACACACGGATTTTGACTCTCGTCCAATGCACAGTTTTTCCTGTCGGATTATGTCGGATTTCCTATTGTTCATCATGGTTTTCTTGTGGAATGTCTCACCTCTGAATCTACTGGGAACGGCAAATGGCTGGGTTCCCCGACACAAAGGTCTTTTTGGTCCAAGAATAGGTTTTTGATCCAACTTCAACAGAATCCATTTCCAACCGCCATGTTGAAGGTCCACAATTTTGACCCACGCGTTGACCAAAGCGGACTGGGATTCTCTGATGTAGGGGTACTATGCCCCACAATCCACTGTAGCGTGGTGTATTGTCAGAAATCCCTCTCAAGTTGAAGCCGAAAAACATTGGGAGTAGATCTTCCCTTTAAACACACAATGTTTCAGCCTTTCTATGTCCCATACATCGATGTAGAAAAGCCATGGCAGCCATGGCTTTCGGAAAATCCCATGGTTTCCCTTGGAAAACCCAGACGCCACGGCCTAAGGATGGCCATGTTGAACCTGACTCAGGGTGATTGGCTGCGCTTTGATCGTGGCCAGAAATGGGCCACGCGGAGGCGAGAAGTGTCGCCCCGGGATTTTTTTTTCTGTGACAAAACGTCGAAATGGAGGCGTTCATGGGAAAATCATCTATAAATGGGACCAAAGCATACTGAACTTCACTGAACCCAATGGGTTTCCCTTGCTGGAAGGGATTTTTCGGACTGCCTCGGATTTTCGGACTTTGACATCATCCATGGATCAATGTCATCTATCGCTGATTTGAACGTCCCATTGCTTTCTATGTCACAAGTGGGTGATTTTGGGGCCCATCCGACTCAAATACTCCTGAATCTTTGTGCCCAATTATCTCAGACGCAGGACAATTCATAAGAAAAAATAGTGTACCGATAAGACCTACAGTTGAGGATTCCAACTTCTTGAACAAAGATGAACGTATGAACATATTTGGAGGTTTCCTAAGTGACGGCGGTACCCCCAAATCATCCAGTTCTTGAGGTGGCCGCAGTTGTTGAAGGAGCCACACAAGGCGAGCATGTTTGACAGGCCGGGTGTTCAGTGGAGCAGTTGGGAGATCCTGGAATGTCCTTGGTTTGACGAAGAGGTAATAAGATTCAGTTTTATATATGTGGAAGATCCCTAGTTATAATATATATATTATATATATATTATATATATATATGAGCTATACTGTATACTATTGGCTGTTCCTAAACGATTGGGTAACCCAAAACCATTGGATTCCCCATAATAAACACAAATAGTACCAATGATTTTGTTTTTTTGGGAGTATTCCATTTCAAGAAACCACAACATTGCTTGAATGTATTTGCTTCGATCGGTGATGTGATGTCATGTGACATGAAAGGACACGACGTTACACGCCGATGCACGACGTTACACAACATTACATAACATGGCACCACATGACACAGCATTATATATGATATGACATGATGTGATGTGATATTAAAATTACTTATATCATGCCATGGTCACACACACACATAGTATATATATAAGCATATACATATTCAATATACATATATATATATATATATACATATAGTATGTAAGACACCTACATTTTACAACCATCTTCAGGAATGCCAATCAAGCTAGCAGCGCAGCTAGCAGCTTGGAGTTCAACCACTTTCCCGGCAGCAGCGGGGCTCCGGGGCTCCTGGGGCACAGGTTGCCCGAGATGATTCTCTTTGCCTTCATCTACCTCTTTTGCTTATTGGCCAATGACCAATCCAGACCCATGGTGCGTTTGCATGATCTGGAAATTGCAACTTGTCAGCAATGACTGGCTGTGAAAAAAACGCGGTTTCTGGGACGGATTCAGGGCTTGACAATGACAAGGTTGAAAGTGAACTCAACCCTTGAAAGGAAAACACAGAAAGGAAACATGGGATTTTGGCAAGCCCAAACAACATGGTTACCAATGGTGCATCTTGTTTTCACAAGCACTTGATCGTCTGCTTAGTCTGCTTGCAGCTTGCAGCCCAGGAGTGCCAACCCTTTCGCCTCTTCACCATGCTGGCCATGATACTTATTGTTGTTTTCGTTGGCACCTTGGATCCAAGCCATTGCCGGGGATGTCAGGTGCTATGTTCTCATTGTTTTTAAGATGTATTTTTTTCTAGATACTTACGTATATATGCGTATATGTATAACGTGAGATTTGATGATATATTAGTGATTACTATAGTATATATGAGCAGCCGCCAAAACCTCCAAGTGGAGATTTAAAGGGCGTGTAAAGTAAGATGGCTCCGCGAAAGCTAAAACCACGTTCGCGAAAGATCCGCGAAAGCTTTTGCGAAGATTTCCTTC
>Ga0126342_10020080_pt1 | contig 11270 bp, 7 predicted proteins | sample Cyp1metagenome_FD_92528 | JGI IMG/M metagenome (GOLD analysis project Ga0126342, IMG submission 92528) | Coral microbial communities from Lord Howe Island, Old Settlement Bay, Australia - Cyphastrea 1 metagenome | ecosystem: Host-associated > Invertebrates > Cnidaria > Coral ...
AACCAGGCGTTCCATTTCTCGTATTTTTTCCTTGAAACCTTCCATTGAATGGTGGTATGGGACAGTGATTGTTTCAATATCAGTTTCTTGGCGTTGTTGGTGGCTCCTTTGCTTGCAGATGGCTGAACAGCCTGGGGTCGCGATTTTGTCCCTGCTGCGAAATCGCACGGGCTTCTGGCAGACTCGGAACTGTCCCATTGGTAGAAAGTAAAGGCACCATTGACGTTGCGAAACTCAGCGCTTGGCCACTAATTATTTCCTATCAACTAGGTAACCAGGTCCAAATTTCAAATTCAAACTGTTGCAGCTGTATGCTTCCAATGTGAAATGGTTGAAACATGTTCACCAAACTTGTGTTTCTCTTTACAATGTTTAGACTTCAAGGCCAAAATCAGAATAATGAATAAATATGATAAATATGCACGGAGGTGTGCATCTGATTGCGATCATCAGTCAAGAGGAGATGATGTAGCAGATGGTGGATGTTCTTTGTCTTTCCTGGTTTAAACTAAGAAGAGAACTGTCGTTGTTTCTTCGGGGGAGCAGTTTTTTGTGCCCTTTTTTCTATATATATATACTACAGATGCCAGCAAAAGTCAGAAGGAATTCCTGGTCCTTTGTTGAAAACTAGCATTCTGAGATCAGGTTGTGAGGCATATTTCCTGAATGGTTATATAACTCAACCCCAGAGATTTGTTTCCGACACCCATCTTCAATTATTTGGGCTGAGCATCAGGGACAGTTTAGGCTGTCGCCACCACGACCAAGTCACCGTCACCACGTCACCCCGCGGGTCACGCCGATTGGGAAGCATGTGGCGCTCATGTTTCATCTCGAAGATTTGCTGTGTACTAAGTTGGTACTAAATGCCAGGTTAATATATCCCCGTTGCGGATATTTTACCATGAAACTCAGCATGGTTTTGTTTTTTTTGACTCAGAGAGGCCACAATCATTTGTTCCCGGTGCACAATCTTGCACAAAGCTGGACAGTGTTTCACGCAGGATGGGCCCCGCCAACCAGGGGGAGGCCCATTCCCTATTGTAACTTCCTTAGCTTAAGGAACGTGCTATCACGGTTTCCCACAGGCTTTGGGTTGTTGGTGCACTTGTTGCATCTTGTTGCGGTGTCCACTGGGCCCTGAAGTCAATGTACTTCATATTTGGATCAAACCAGTTGATCAATGGTCACTTCTCATTTGTCAGCCTTTTTTTTTCCAGCAATTCGCTCAGGGCAAGGTGGCGATTCCAGCGCATTGTTGACTGCTGGCTGGGCAGTGGATTTTGTAGAGTTCCACTGCATGGCGGTCTATATAACTCTTTGTGGAATTCAATTCTGATAATTCTGCTGGTGGAGAAAAGGCCTTGTACGGCGCAGGTTTCTTTTATGTCCCCGCATGAATAAAGCCCCGTTGATCAATTAAGTAATTACGGATGATCATTCGCTAAAATGGTACCTGAACAGCATCAGTGGCAGCCCCTCCCTGAAGAGCCGGCATCTCCACTGAGTACTTCTGAAAAATCCCCTGCAGTAGTTGATCTCTTATGGGTACCGTTTCCGATAGTAACAACCGTGTTTTTGTCACTTTATGATGGTTAATGGTTAGCTAGGGCAGCTAGGGTTCGTTCTAGCCGGGACTTCCGAGATGGGTTCATGAATCGCTGTACCGTGCTGAGGGAGTGCTATGAAGGGTGCCATGGCCAATTCTCCCCTGGCCGGTGGCATGTGCCCTGGCCCTGACATGGAACTTGTTGGAACAAGAGGACTGGGTGTGTCTGAAAGTCAAAGGTGAAAATGAAGATAAAAAAGATCAGATTTGGGGGATAGCCTGTTTTCAGACCTGAATCCTGCACTTGTTGTTTCAGGTTTCACGTGTGTTTCGCCCATATATTTTCAAGTTTTCCAACCTGCAACTGAAACGGCTCAGTATGGTCTGTTGGGCAATCAGCATTTGTAGAGACTTGGGAGATTCAACTATTGTGCCCAGTCATGATGATTTCCAGGTACCATGCTGCTGGAGAACCGTACTCTGCGGACTATGGGTGCTTGAAGGAGAGCAAGTTGCGTTGCACCAACTAATCGGTATACTACACTACTATACAATTCTACAGACTGTTTGAAGTCATTGCCACTTGGGGGTTTCAAAGTGACCATGTTGACTTTCTGATGGTGACTTTGTTGAGAGTGTTTAGGGTGCTTGTCCAATTGCCATCATCGCAGGCTTCAAGCCGATTTAATATAAACCATCTTAAGAATATGGGCTTCAAAGATGTTCAAAGATGTTTTACGATGATTGGATACTCTCCAGTAAACTATCATAGCTATTGAAAATCACCTCTTTCATGGGGAAAACATCTGTAAATAAAGCTGTGGGTGCCGCCTCAAGCCGCTCAGGGCTTCAAGATGTCCAGTGGCCCCATGGGTGGCATGCAGCCAGGCTCAGCCGCCGTTAACAGTTAACAACATTTAAATATGTGGAGGGCGGGCCAGACCGCGAGGCCCCGGAGGTAGTATGAAATACCAGTTCGTATGTTTAAATGTAGCTACCGTATGTTTAAATGAATTGGATTCCGTATGTTTAAATGGCTGGGGGCCGGGTCAAGGAAAACCTTTCCGGAGGAGTCTAAAATACCTGTTCGTATATTTAAAAGTCCGTAGAAACGTGTGTTTCCCACATAAAATCAATACAAATTCTAGATATCCAACTTGTTTACCGTATGGTCTTATCTCGCTTTATACACTTGCTAGTTACTAGTTGGTCGTTTCAACTATTTCGATTGTCAAATTTGCAACCCATAGTAAGGGAGGGCGGGTGGCAGTTCAGATGGTGCAACCTCCAGTTCCAAGTGATTGCCGTCCGGATTGCAGGCAAGAGATGGTGGAACATGCCCGATCACACGGAGGCTGGGAGCTGGCCATCCTGGCTGGGATTGTTGGGATGAGGACCTCCAGTTGTTGTTAAAACGACCCACCAGCTACCCTCAGCACGGTTGCAGTTCGCTGTGGCCACGCCCTGCCCCTGCATGCTGGGCGCCTACAGCGATTTGCAGCCCAAAGTTCACGAGAAAATGGCTGAGGCGCCCTGTTACGTGGACCATATTGAATGGGTGACCAGGGTAGCCACTGGATGAGTTTCAGGCAGAGGGAAATCCCCATGTCTACATATGTCTACATGTTTCCATTAGAATGCATTAAAACTTCCATTTGTTGGGGGAAATGTTGAACCAGGATTTCAGAAGAGGGCACTTAACTCTTAACATTGGGATAGTATGATATTCATGGACTCGGCATCGGTGTCACTTCTGGAAGGCGTTGGCTGCTGAAAAGGGGCAGCCAGGGGATGAATGGAGCCACTCAATTGATGACCGCCACAGACTGAGATGAGATATGCTGAGATCATTTGTCAACTCGAGTGCTGATGCATTGCGAAGCCTGCTTAGTAGCTTCATGTTACCCTTTGGTCGTTTAGTATAGCTATGGAGAACATCATCTGTAGGTAAATCATGAAATCATCTATAATTTGGCAATTGTCTATAGCTTAACTTAGTGATAGTGATAACTAGTGGAGGGTATTCAATCTATGTCTATGTCATATGTCCATCCTAATTCCTCAACAGGATCCTTTTGGGACTTTGTACGCTTTCACCCGAGGCTATAGCCTTGGCATTCCCAAAGTTCCGGAATGGCAGACGTTGCTTGGCGCCATGACCCCGACAGATGATAATGTGTTGTAACTTTGGGACAATGTTAGTCGTATTTTTTAATGATAGAATGATGGACACTGTTTGTTTTGTCTACCGCTAGTCAAACATGGCTTGCTGGAAAATCCACCATCTATGATGTTCCCATTTAAACGCCTATTTGAAGGGGGCTTCCCATTGCCATGTTTGATTACCAGAGAGTACCTGTCAAAGATTGTCATGACGCTTTTTGCCTTGGCTGCGACCTTGCCTAGGACCAGCTTGCGGCTGAACAGCGTGAGTTTGATGCTCGGTGAGACATGCACTGCACCAACGGGCCAGTATGGGCCAGTGCAGACAGCTAAGAGTGACATCAATGAACCCATGAAACCCAACATGGACCCCCAAAAGTGTCTTAAGAAGGTGATTTCGACTATCTTCAGCTACATATTGAAAATCACAATGCTTGGGTTCCTTCTTGCGGAGGCATGCGGTAGAGTCTTGTAGAGTCCGCCTGATGATTCTCTCATTGCTGATTTTGCACGTTGACTTTGGATGACCAGAGGAACGTGTAGGGGAAATAATGCACCAGGTGCCTAGAGGCTGAAGTGCTTGAAGTGTGTACAAGACTCTCAGTGGTTCATGTGGTTGTGTCATGTTGTGTCTATTTGCGTCTAATGCTTGAACTGATTTTCCTGAAACGGTTGATCTACCTTCAGACCTTCAGCCAGGGAATCACTGAAAATCCAGAGTTTGTTCCCTTTCGCCTTGGCGGGTGGTCCCCAGGCTTTGTGACCTTAATGCTAGCAGCACTTGTCCCTTGGAGAGCATCGGGTTGGAGGATGTTCATTTTTTAGAAATCTGATCATGGTAGTATTATGATGTTTTCTATTGTTTTCTGATATAGATAGATTAGATTAGATTAGATACGATTAGATTTCGATAGATATAATTGATATAATGCGATATTAGATATGCATACATTGTTTTCATAGTTAAATACAGAATATGAATCTATATGAAGTTTACCTAGTTAGTTTTGGGTTTCCTTCTCTGCTGACCTCGTAGGCTGCAAGGACTCCAGGCTGCAAGTGTTTCAACTGCACACGGCAAAAAGGAAAGCAAGGGGAATTATTGTACATAATATGTATGTATACATATATCATATACATATATATATATATGTATATATAATATGTATGTATACATATATCATATATATATACGTATATATAATAGCTGTGAGGCACAAGGAGGCTGATGGTTTGGAGACTGCTATGCCCTGAGCAAGCCAATGTTCAAATGATGCCTAAAGATGAACCAATTTTCTTTGGAAGTGTACCCTCTGGTTATGTCAACAGTTAGCTATTGAAAATGGCCATTGAAATAGTGAGTTTTCCCATGAAAAATGGTGGATCTTTCCATAGTTTTTTGTATGTTTACCAAAGTGTATCCAAAAAAAAAACAATACCCGTCCATGTCCCATTGAAGATCCATCAGCATCAAAATCCATGTGTTTTTGCTTATTTTGATTGGGCCCCGGCCCCCAGAAAGTCATGTTTGCTGCATGTTGACCACTCATTCCCCCGGGAAGTTGTGTCCTGATCTCAGGGTTGCAGCTCAACTCTGAGAACTTCGTTTGGGGCCCTAGTGAAGTGTTGTTCCACTTGGTGACACTTGACCCCAAGGATAATATGTGCAAGATAGATATAGTTTTTTATAGTTGATTATTGATTCATACAGTACCTACTTTATGTAAGAGTCTTCATTGAACAAGCAGCCGTTCATGTATTTTTCCTTGTCAGGCACTAGCCATTGCTACTGCAGGCAGACGGATGCCACCGAACGAGTTCAGCGTTCCCTGGGGCTGAGAAGCTTTCTGTAGCATTTGCAGCATGTCCACTTCAACAGCTGAATGACTTTCACAGAAAGGCACACCACGGACACCTGTCTTTAGCAGTGTAATCTACAGACAAATGACAATCACCATGATTTTTTCGGTATTTGATTATATGGGGTTATATGTATATACATATATATATATATATATATGGGTAAATGTATATTAGAAGTTATTAGAACATTTAGAACGTTTTGTCTTCACCGCCTTCTTTGCGCAAAATAGATGTTCATTTTATGATACACCATGGTTACGCTCGCATCTTTGCCGTTGAGAGGAACAAATACTACTAAGGTAAGCCTTTCCAACTACCCCGTCCATGAGTTTTCTCCTAGGGTGGTTGCTACTCAGCGGCGTGGTAAGGATGACATCATTTTTGGGCGTTCCAACACCTGGAGTTTCAGGTCCGTCAAACTGCCGTTGTTTCGAGTTACTGTATATCACATCACAACTAAATATTATATATAGGTTGCTCTATTGAAGACCGCGCATAGTTGGTTGCTAGTTACAGGCCTGTCGGAATTCTCGCGCTGCCTTGGAGCTAGGACCAGGTCGAAGCAACAGCTTCGGAAAAAGATGTAGTGCGAAGCTGGTGGAAGGGACCAGTCACAACTTACGAAGCTGACAGTCCAGGAATTGGATGGGATTTTTGTGAAACACGGCACGAGAAATAGATTTTGGAGTAAAAAACCATGGCACCCGGTTAAGATTTTCGCTTAAACCAATCTAATGTGATAATGTGAGGTAAACTTGTTTATGGAAAAAATAACGTCCCCAACATTGGTTTATCATTGGGTACACCCTTGGTTGGGATGATGTGAAATGACCCTCGAATGATTAATGGATGGTTTTTGACATTGGGGATACATCATTATTGGCATAGCTGGAAAGTCTGGGGTCCCCTTTTCCATGGCAGTTGGGAACTGCCCCCAAGATTTTATTCATTTTTATTCAATTTTACAGTGAACATTTATTGACAGATGTGGTAAACCTCGATGTGAAGCTATAGTACTTAGTATGTATATATATATATATATTGGCGTTGATTTGGTTGGAAGTTTCAAGCATTGTTGACTTTCAAACCTACATGGTATGATGATCCAGGGGTTAGAGAAGCCACCACCGACCCCTTGGTTTCCTTTGGGGGATGTCCTGGGCTGAGGCAGTGAGGATTGTGACGTGGCGCTTATAGGTGGGAACCGTTGGGAACCTGGGAACCTTGGGACCTGCACCAAAACTGGTGGTATCTGGGTGTCAGGTAGGCAGATCTTTGTTTCATCAAGATGCATCAAGTAACATCAAGTGACTATCAAAGTGGTGCCTACGTGTCCAGCTGGTTGTTTGAGAACATTCAATCTAGGGGAAAGGACTCTTTTTCAACAACTTGCAGGCCTGCCCAGTCCTACAAGTCTGGCTGCCATGCTTGAAATTTGCTGGGGGAAAACGTGGTTGGGTGCATACTTCTTCGTGAACGCGCATATTTTATACATTGTTTGCATATATGTGTATACTGGTGTCAGGCGCATGTCTTACTGTTGCTGATGTCGTATCACTTATTTCCATTTTTCGAGAGATAAAGTAATATAAGCTCCAGAGACTCCAGAAATTCAAGCCTTGAAATATCAGGGTTTCAAACTTGGACCTTGAGCAATTATATAAATAATTGTTACATGGAAAGAGTGCCAGAACACCATTCGTTCAACAGTTGTTTGACGGCTAGGAAGTCAACGCATGTCAACGCATTAAAAAAAAACAAACAGGATCAGTTGTATACCTCACTGAAGCACAGTGCATGGAAGAGGGAATGGCCGATCAGCGCCGGAGATGAGCCTTCCATAGCTTTCCTCGCATTGAAAGTCATTAGCCCACTGCCAATATTGGCTTGGTTTCGTTGCCACCTTGACTGCACTTCGGCCAGGTTGGGCCAGTTTTTTTTGGGACACTCCCTGCGGATATTTCGCTTTATGCCTTCAGGCGCTTCCGGGAAGTGAAAGCGATGTTGTTGTTGTTCAATGCAATCAAGAAGCATCCAGAAACTACGGTAACGACATTTAAATATGCGGAGGGCGGGCCAGACGGCAAGGCCCCGGAGGTAGTATGAAATACCAGTTCGTATATTTAAATGTAGTTGCAGTATGTTTAAATGAATTGGATTCCGTATGTTTAAATAGCTTGGCGGGCCAAGGAAAACCTTCCCGGAGGTAGTCTAAAATACCTATTCGTATAATTATTTAAAAATCTGTATATTTAAATATAGTTACCGTATATGTTTAAATTGCAAATGTAGGGATTTCCTTTTGTGCAGGTCGAGTTGCATGGACAAGTTTGCATTCTCGCAGTTTCTGACTCTTCGACCATGCGAAATCAAAAGTTGGATGAACATTTAAGTGCAGTTTAAGTTTGGGAATCAACAGCCCCAACGTGGTCAGATGAAACTAGATGAACACTTTTTCCCAGCTTCCTTTTCGTTCAACGCCGCCACTGGAGGTCTCTGAAGTGGAGGACGGCTTGGATGGAAGGTGTCAGGCAGGACGGCTTGGATGGAATGCCTCGGAGCATCTCGGAGCCTTTGATTCTTTGAAAGAGTGGAATTGACATGTTACCCTCTGGTAATTTAACATAGCAATGGAAAATGGCTATTTATAGTGGATTTTCCCATTAAAAATTGGGATTTTCCATAGTTATGTTAGTTCACCAGAGGGTAATCAATCATGGAAAGCATATCAATATTGATCAATACTATTCAGAAAAAAAGTCCCAACCAATACATTTGTTTATGAATCATGGTTGCCATGTTTTGCCATTGAATGTGTGAAGAGTGACGCATGTGGAAGGTGATCACCCTTCGACCACGCCTGGTGCTGACGAACTCTTCAAACAGAGACCTGGAATTGCCTGGTGTCCCAAGTGGGATGGGATGGAAGTGCAGTGGTCATGCCTTTTGGGATGATAGTCCCAAGCAGCTCAGCAGTATGCACTGAGTGTATATCCTACCAGGACAAGCATCACTTGACACCCCAATTTTCATTTGGCTCTCTCAGGGTTTTCTGAGATTGTTATTTAAGGATTTTAAAGTGATGATTCGTTAGTTTTCCCATGGCAAATCCACCAGAAATGTGGAATCCAAACATCTAAAATAACTTCCTCCAGGCAGCATTTCAGCATTTCTCCGTTGATTGCTACGCTGCTACATCACCAGGTCACTGCAAGAGGGGCGGCTATTGCGTTTGGCCAGTGGCCAATCCATTGAGGCCACAAGTGGCGGTTTACAACTGCTGTGGCGCCTTCGGTGGATCCTGTATGGTTTATGGATGGTTATGGTAATTCGTAGGGGTCATAAATCAACTTAAAACCCGGGGCGCCACATAGTGATATTGTTGCTTTAACTGTGGTTGAACAGGTTCGCAAGGGGACATGACCATGTTTAATAGGGATTTATCATGATTTATCATTGAACCAGATGGGTCGTCTATACCAATACCATGTACAAATTGCCAAATCTGAAATTGCCGGAGAGTATTCGTTATAGTCTATAGCATTGTTATCATTATGGTTATGACTATTGAATTGTATGGGCATTATATTTTAATGTATATAATTGTATATCTTTGTACGTGTATATTCGGGAAAATTAGATGAAGTTTATGGAAATTTGAGGTGGGGCTCAAGATGGAAAGATCAAACCATGCTCGTAGGCACACTGGCGCCCCACGGGGGACCCTGAATCAGGGCTTGGTTCTTAGTGTCAGTGCATGTCCTGGCCAAAAAAAGTGCATCAGAAAAGTGTAATGCAACAAACAGCGCAACGGCGATACGTTGCTTGAGCTTACTGTACTTCTAGAGAATTTGATAGCCTAACCGTGAATCTGTGAGAACTATGGCATTTCGTGAGATTGAATGTGTAGAGGCATGCGGATCACGGATGGTTTCCAGTGGGCCGCACTCAAAGTTCCAGAAAAGGTATGGCCGAAGTCAACAGGACATTTGGTGGCTCCTTGTGCATGGCCTTTCTTGAGATGTACTCAGAATCCAGAAATGGGTTTGACGCTGAAAATAGGGATACCATTATAAAAAATAAACCCTTAAATTTGATGGCTGATCAGTTTTCCTGCCAACATGACCCCCTTGTCAGACATACTCAAATATTGTAACTTATTGTTTGGGAGTGTGTTGGAAAGCATACCCTCTTGCACCTAAGGTCCGGAGCAACACTTCGATTTCGTCCCTTGCCTTCGGAGGCGGGAAGTGGTAGGCATAGGGTCTCGAACCAGATCACAGAAGTGAGGGTTCAATTTTCCATCAGTTGTGGGCTGTGGGGTCCACTTTTGGGTTCGAAATGTATGGTGTAGATATATCATGCTATGACATGGCATGGGTTATTGTGAGCTGTTCCGTAGGGGAGTGGAGAGCGCGCAAAAATATGCAAAAATCATAGATAACAGTACCTGAGAAATCCGAAACACAGCTTGAGACATGTATGTAAGCTCAAAGATTGTGAAAGAAAATATCAATAAGGTTGGCACCACTGGCACCACTTTTTCCCGGCTACAACTAGCCTCTCTTCATTTTTCGGGCGCCGATCCCAGGGATCTCTTGGTCCATGGTCTGGCCTCGTTCCCTGTAGCGACTCTTGGGCTGGAACGTGCGGAGACCGAGACCCAAGGGCTGGTCTTAAAATGAGGGACCCCATTATCAGCCATGATTGGTCCTTCTTATTGGGGTGAAATTTTGATATATAATACGATAGTGATATCATATACATATATATATATATATACAGATAGCGTATGTATGTATATATGTATATGTATGTGATGGTATGGTATGGTATGGTACGGTACGGTAAGGTATGGTATGGAATGGAATGTAATAGAATGTAATGTATGTATGTGTTTGTGTGTGTGCTAAGTCTAGTTCACCCACCTCTTTCGGAGAGAGATGTTTCACCACCGGCCTGACTGAAAAGCTTGCCTTAGATGCGAAGTGCAACTGTCATATATTTCTATCGCAGTTCCTAGTGCTGTTCCTCTTCGGGTCAGTTTCAAGCAGGTTACTGTTCCAAAACCCGTAGCAGGACCTTGGTAGCACAAAAACCTCCTGTTCACATTCTTTCCACCAAGGTTTGCTGTTGCCATTTGGGAGGCGGAAAGACCGTCCCATGGACTTCTAGTCAATCTAAGTTGCTGGCGAGACTGTGGGCGCGAAAGGATGTTAATTGTAGCTTCTCGAGAAGCAACAGAAGAGATACGTATATAATTAATTATAATTACCAGACGATTCCTTGTGAACTTGTTTGTGTTTTCTGCTAAGTGGCCTTTAGAAAGAGGTCAGTTAAGGAAAACGTAGAAAGAGGTCACTTAAGGAAACGAACCAAACAGTGGCCAACCAGTGACACGCAAGTGACACGCAGGTGACACGCAGACAGCCAATCCTTAAGTGACCTTTTCAAGGCTTAAGTGACCTTTTCAAGGCTTAAGTGACCTTTTCAGGGTCCTAAGTGACCTCGTTTCATCCCACCTCGAAACCCCAGTGACACGCAAGTGACACGCAGTGACACGCAGAAATTGTGAGATCAGCCAGGCAAAGAGGTCACTTAAGGATTCATGAAACGAGGTCACTTATGCATGATTGATCTTGTAAGTGACCGTTTGGCACTTTGGGTCTAAGTGGCTTCCATTAGAGGGCAGAAG
>Ga0126342_10020081_pt1 | contig 11270 bp, 15 predicted proteins | sample Cyp1metagenome_FD_92528 | JGI IMG/M metagenome (GOLD analysis project Ga0126342, IMG submission 92528) | Coral microbial communities from Lord Howe Island, Old Settlement Bay, Australia - Cyphastrea 1 metagenome | ecosystem: Host-associated > Invertebrates > Cnidaria > Coral ...
GTGGCACCATCAAAGAAGACGAAGGAGGATAAGTTGACGAGGAGCAAGAAGAGCAAGAAAGATGAAGAAGACCCCGCTGATGAAGTGGCACCATCAAAGAAGGCGAGGGGTGAGACGAAGGAGAAGGGCAATGAGTTGAGTAGCAGAAAGGAGCAACAGGCAGATGAAGAGGATGCTGATGAAGAAGAAGTGGCATCCACAAGGACGGCAAAAGGTACAACCCCAGAGAAGGAGGATGAGATGAAGAGCAAGGAGAAACAAGCGGTAGATGGTGAAGGCCCCGCTGATGAGCAACAAGTGGCACCCGCAAAGAAGAAGAGCAAGACAGTCAAGAATGGCAAGGAGACCCAAGAAGGTGAGACATATGTCACCCCCAAGAAGAGCAAGCAACATCACCCTGACGAAGCAGACACCCAGGAGCTCGCAACCCCCCCAGTGGCAGAAACAGAGGTTGATGAGGAGGATCCTTGGGAGAATTGGTGGGATGACGAAGGTTGGGACATGCGGGATGAATACTATGAGGAACAAGGTGGTGTGGGTGGAGGACGATCCCAGTCAAGAGTTGGAGAGCCAGCTCGAAAAGAACAGTGGGGAAAAGAAGGATGAGGCAGGGGACCCGGGAAACACACAACAGCTCAAGCTCCCTGATATGAGATCCGTTCAGTTTTACAAACCTTTAGGTTTCACCAAGCCCACCATTAAAGGGGGTGCGCCCAGCCCGAAGCAACAGATCACGCTGACAAACATGAAGTCCGTCCGCTTCCATCACCCTTTTGAGGATGCAGGGCACCCTTCGAACGAAGGGACCACACCAGGCGGGGGGGGTGTGACCCAACTTGCACGCAGTTAGTTTCACAACTGTGCCCCGAAATAAACACGATATACATTCCTGACTTAATGTTTTTTTAATCATAGTTGTGTGTTCCATTCCCTACGTTAAAGATTTCCGAAAGCTTACCCAATTAAAGAATGGCCTACACAGATATTGTGATAAACCAAATAGTTTCACCAGCTACAATACTGGGTGCGCTATAGCAAGGCAAAACCTTTGGCTACATCCATCCTTCATGTCAAACATCATACTCAACATCATCCCAGTCATATATATGTCATGGCTCACAATCTATCTAGTGTGCCTCGCCAAAAAATGCCCTGAGGTGGAAGCCCTGCAGCTACAACTGAACCGACCAGCTCCCCAACAAGTGTTGTGGAGAGTTCCCATGACCCAGCTGAAGGGAAGAACGGTTTGCAACTTGAACCATTATTTAGTTGCGAATTTCCTGTATATTGAAATCCCTTAACGGGCATCCCAAATGAAAACGCGAAGGATCCCATACTGTAACTTCCAATCGATCAAGATAAATCTTCCATTGAATGAAGGTCCCAAAATAAATTGGAGTTCCAAAACAAAAGTGGTGGTCTAAAATGGATGGTCTGTGACATCATATATTTTTTCAAAAAATATTGGTGTCACGAAAAATGGCTCGGAGCGTCCATTTATTTTAGAACCCCCGTGTAAGGGAAAATTGATTCAAGGTGCAATTTATTTTTTTCATTGGGGCTTATCGTCCGGCAATCGGTCAATTAAGGCGCCGCTCCAGCACATCCACAACTGTTGATTTCGTTGCCGGGTGGCATTTAAAGGTTGCAAAGGTGTAAAACAATTTTAACTAAACTGTTTTTTCCCGTCCATACACTTGTCAAATCCAACCACCATCAACCCGCTGCTTGCAGGCAGATGGCCATGGCACTGTGAAGCTCCGGCTTGCAGTTCGCGACACCGATGGCAAGCTTCGTCGAGCCGGCAGCCCCAGAAAGTCCTCATTGCAGCCACATGAGGTATATGTTCATTAGAGTTTTTCATTGTGGTCTCAGGTCAAAAATTTGAGCCCTGAGCAAAAGGAATGCCTCCAACAGCTCACCAATGCGGGGCAGCTGGACATTCAGGAGTGGTGATAAGTTTCAAAAATTTTCTTTTTGACATGCCATTGATTATATATATATCACCTAGCACACGTGAAAGGAGCGAAGGATGCTCTACAGTGCTATGGACAGGAGATTTTCTGCCGGAGGCGCGGCAAAACAGTATATACGTTTGACAACCCGTTTGGTCTAAAACTTCTATGCGTACTAAACCCCATCCATGGTGCCAGACATGCCTCCAGCACTTCTTCAGAAGTATTACGAAGCGGCTGGTTCTCATACCAAGAAGCACCCTGGCTAATTAGTAGCATGCCAACTTTGAACTTGAAATATTTCCCCGGATTCCCACTGGTTTTCATCTTAGGTTTCAGCTCTTGAAGGAGTGGCTTTGCGCTGACGAAATGCGCCTTCAACTTGAATGGAAATAGTCAACACCGTGCCAAAATAGCAGTACCCCAACCATTCTCACGCCAAGCATCCCGTTCATAAGGCGTGATGTGAACTTGGAAGGCAGCATCGAACAGTGCCTCGGCTCGCAAAATATTTTGAAAGGCTCGGCATCTCAGCAATTTGGTGCATTCTATCCAGGGGGTATTGCAGTGTTCCGGAAAAATTGGAAACAGTTTCAACTTTCAATTTCTTTTCAAATTTTAACATTTTCTGTGTTAACGGTCTTGGCCCCTTGATCATAGGTCCAAGAAAGACCAAAACTACGAAGTCTTTGTGGAAATGACGTTGCTTGATATCGAAGCCAAGTATGGCGGCACTGAGTCTGGAAGGACCCTTATCCGGGATGATTTCAAATTACCCCCAAGTGATTCGTTACCGGGATGGTATATTGCTTGCTCCCTAGGTGTAAAACAAAACATGTTGAGCGTGCAGTAGATGTCAACACATATGCAGGCAGCTGCAGGCATAGTATCATTATACATATATATATATATACATGCATGCAGACATACATACATACATACATACATAAATACATACATACATACATACATACAGACAGATAATTTTATGTTGTTCTTAAGTTGCACGGTGCCCTTAATATATCTTGGGTATCTGTCGATTTGGAAACATATTCAAACACCAACTACATTGGGCCTTGGTGGTGCCTGCAGGAAGTTCATCGACAAGTTGAAAGCAACTCAGAAGGGCCGGGCGCACCCTGACCCTGGATTCAAAAAAGATAAGAACATGCGTTTGTACAAGATCTTCAAACATGTTGAGCACAAAAGCGCTCGCCTTAGCCATGAAACAACTTAGCTTTCTGTACCAGTTGAACTGCGAAGTGCAACAGGGATGCAGCCCATTACCATCCACAATACCGATGATGGTTAAAGACATCAAGATCACCTAAGGGCCCGTGTTTTAGTGTTTTGGTGACAATAGCAAATCAATTCCGTTGTTCTTGCTTCGCCAAGGTGGGCACGAGAACACAGCAAGCACCAAGATCTATGCAACTGGAACCCTACCTACTGGGCCTGGTGGGGTGGATGGTGAAACTGAACCTGCCACGAGCACTGCCCCTGCCACCGGCACGGGTGCTGTGCCTGCCACGGGCGCTGCGCCTGCCAAGGGCACGGGTGCTGCGCCTGCCACGGGTGCGGCTTTGGCCATCACTGGGTCTGGGGCTGTGGTTGCTACAGGGGATGCCAGTAGCACCAATGAATGCCCACGCATGGCATTGGGAACCATGCTGGATCAAATGGCTGTTGTGGGTCCCAAACATGAAAAGGCAAAGAAGGCGGAGAAATCGGATGATGAAGATTCAGATTCAGAAAGTGACAGTGAAGGAGATGGAAAGAAAAAAAAAGCAAAAGAATAAGAAACCAAAGGGCCCCAAAGAAGTGTCTCCTGAGGCGATTTGCTTTTCCTTCTCAAATATTCCACAGTTCACTTTATAACAAATGCTTTTTAGTTTTGGGGCATCCCCAAAAAAAGGAAACACGGTGGTATTCTTATCAATTACCAACTGGTTATCCCACATTTGACTTGTTCTCGTTGGTAGGTCAAAGCCCAGCGTGAGCGAAAGGCGAAGTTGCAGAAAATCAACAGAGCGCCCGGCCCTCACCAGCACCATCATACTTTCCAAGTTGCCATAGGTGTTGCCTTGTCGGTGAGGTGCAGGGCCTTGGCCGGCAAGGTTCGAAATGCGGCCCAAGAACTGGGCCAGTTCAAAGGCCATGAGGCAAGCCACAGTGCAGCCTGTTTCAAACTCACATAATTTACCAAGCCTCAAACTTTAAGTAAGTTGCTACAGCGATTTTGCATAAATACATGCAACTTGCACCAGTTCATTTCCTCCATGAGGAGCTCAAGGACATGCTGAAGAACAAGCATTCATGGGTCAACGATTTGGCCGAAGAGTGGGGTACTCAATTATACGTTTTTATCTAACTGTTTTCCCGAGCCCGCAAATGCTCAGGATGGAATCCATGGCGATCAACGGCAAGACCGATGTGGAGATCGAACAGTTCTGGAAAGGGAAACAAGCTGAAGTCGAGGTCGATTTCACTAAGACTAAGACATGTACGCGCTCTATAGTTTTATCACTGATACGTGTCATGTCCAGAGTCCATGCCCACTTGCCAAGTCACATCTCATCGCTGTCTGCACCAGGAACTGGAAGACAGGGTGGAGAGCGCCAAAGGTGCAGCCCGGACTTTGCGCAGCCGTCATTTCCTCAGCTTGTTTCCATTCAAAATGGAGTCACTCCAACGCAGAAGCAACCTATGTAAAAGATCGCTTTGATCAACATTTGCCAAAAGGCCAGAGGAGAAGGGAAAGCAAAGTGGCAGCTAGCGAAGTTGCATCAACTGCAGCTTTGGAGGATGTCGAGGAGGCTGGGGCCCCTCATTGTACATGCTTATTCAGCGGCACCCTGTCTCAACACAATTACCTGATTTCTTTTGCAAACGGGATGCGGTTGTGTAGACTGCCGCGCACATGCCCTGGCAGGATTGATCTGATCCACGTACGTCCTTGGCTGGGTTCGTGGCAGCTCACAAACCCGGATTTGGATGCCCACACCATGGGTTGTCAGTGGCTGCATAGCTTTTAGCTTTTGGGCAGCTGAATCCTAGCTGTTCCGATGAGATCGGCTGGGCCAGGGTTTATGGATTCAATGCCTTGGCATTAGGATGCACTGTGTAAAACCTGCAGTGCAAGTTGCTTTGGCTTGATCCTTTGGGGATCTTGTGATGGCTTAGACCAGATGCGTAGAACCACACGCAACACGGACAAAAAAGTCTTTGAAGCCAGTGCTTGGCCCAGCTAACTACTATAGTTTTGTAAAATGATGTCCCATTTTAAGGGAAAGCTCCCCCATTCAAAGAAATAACAACATTGTTACCCTATACTGCTGGGAGGCTGCGGCTGCTGACCCATCAACGGGTATTCACAAACTGGTGCGTGACCTGATGGAGATGATCATGGCGGGGAAGGCCAAGCTTCCGCATATAAAATTAAACAATCACATTGGTAAATCTGTTGATCTGAATCCCATCCCGGCAGCTTTCTTATTTCCACATTGTTCCAACCCAATCTTGCGACAGGGGTCTATGATTGCTTTGTCGAAACAGCTCAAGACCATCTTGGAGTTACCAGAGTACTTGGTTCCGAATCTTGACCTTTGGATATTTTGGATCAGACCACCAAAAAATATAATTAAGGGTTGAAATTGATCAAACATATAGGTCAACCTGTTGCCCAACTTCGCCCAAGGAGACCGATTCTGGATCTCGCGTGGAAGTTTGACAGTAGCGGTGGTTGGGGGCACGAACGTGCTTTTCAAACATGGTGCAGTGAACAAGAATTCCGTCAATGTTTCCCTGACATGCTTACGTTTGAAGTCCCAAAAGCACCTTGCCAAATTGCCCCATCTATTGTCTGTTTTTTTTTGATGCTTTGATCCCGCTGAAAAACTATGTTAGTTCCACAACATCTTTGTAGGTAAAGCCGCAGCCTGGCGGAATCCAATATGTGAAGATTGGGATGTATTTGCCCCATGACCTCTTTGCTTCTTTCTATCACTGGCGAAATGGCGTCCACTTCTACAGTCTATTTGCGGGTACCCCTCAGGAACCTTTACTGCACTGAGTAACCCAATGCAGTTTGGGATCCGCTGGATGGAAATTGTCGCCCCCTTGATGTCGCTCTGAAGGATCTGGAGGAGTATTGGCAACAACCTCGGAACAGGGAGCTTGCCGTCCAGACTTGGGGAGAGGACCCGATGGGTGATGTGATCAAAGCCGTCCCATTTCGTCTCTATGGTGATGGGGCTGATGTCTTGGGAGGCTTGGCTGTTTTATTCCTGTGTTTGGTTGATTTTTCCTGTGCCAAGCTTGGGGGTATATATAGGGGCCCCCAAATAGTTGGCACAAACGGCACACGCACTAAGATGGCATCAGTGAAATTTCAACCTCATATGTTGGTTCAGTGTGTGCCGTCTATCGGGTCACGACAAAATGCAAAAAAAAATATGCTATTTGTAGCTATTTGCAAAAGCCATCTTAGGGCACTAAACAAAATAATATATATATATATGTCTATATATACATATGACATATACTTACATATATGTATATATAAATAATGATATATATATATATATATATCCATATCCCCGGAGTATGGTGTGCCATCTTTGGAACCTAGAAATCTTTATACTTGTTAACGAGGTCAAGTATACAAGTATCCCGTGAGGTATGCCATATGTAAACCCCTAAATCCTGTATACCCCATGTTTGCTGTTCTTAAAGCTTAGATTGCATTTTTGATGTTGAATCCAGCGCGTCCAATAGAGCTGTTGCTCATGATGTTGTGTGGAATTTAAACCCTGAAAGTCTTGTAGCATTTCAATTTCATCTCCAGACCCCAAAACTTTGGATCCCACCTCTCAGGAACCCAGAACTTTGAACTGTTTTCAATGGTCTCAATTTTGGGCACTGGGACGTCCTCAAGGGACACGAGATTTCCGTGGCTTGCATGCAGCTAAGCTTCCTGTTTTCACAGCTGCAACCATAAAGAGCAGTGCAATCCAGATAGCGGCCACCATCAAAGCCACCTAGGATTTGCATTCGCAGCACTGTGACAACTGGTGCGGAGTGCCACGCCACCATTTTGGCGTGGATATCTTGGAGTTTTACTGCCATGTGCAGCCTGGAATGGTGAGAGCATTGTTTGTTCCTTTGTGGTGTCTAGCTGCAAGACCAATAAAATGTCATCTCGATAAACCATTAGATTATTAATATGAGAAATATGAGGGAATCCCAAAAGAATGTTTTCCCCATTACATGGTACCCCCAAACTACGGGTTTATTAATCATGGGTTGATTCTAAACAACAAAGGGTCCCAACAACAAGTCTTTCGATCCCCACAAATGGTTTGCCCTACAGGCTCCGGTGTGTGGCCACACGCGGATCCCTGGCAACGAGACTTTGATGAGTCATATCACCCCAAGTTCTGGAGGAAAGCAGGTATGTTGCTGGCAGACGGGTGGAAAGGATGTCTGGATGGGGTGCAAGCAGATCAAGAGTTCATTCACAAAGTGTTCAAACTTCAACGTTTCTCTTGTCAATACAGTTGTATGTTTTTTGAATTTTCCCCTGACCCAGTTTAAACTGATAAAACTGTTGCTACGATACCACAAGTGATGATCATTTTTTCAGGCCTAACAAATTTTCTTGAGGTTCGTGGCATGCCTACAGGAGGCATGTCTGTCACTACTGCGGTGCCGTACGGGCACTTGAAGGCGAGGAACCTGAATCACTGCTGTTCACAGCATACGGTGATGAAGCAGCTCATCGCAGCACGTTCCATGGCACAATTGCGCCGCATCCCAACGCTGTAAATTGGTGTCTTATTGAATTTTAGTTCAAAGATAGATCAAAATGGATCTGATACCGTTTTGTTTTTTTGATGGCATATGTGCCCCGATAAGGTTTTGTACAAGATTGGTCCCTCAGCCACAATTAGGTCTACAACCCTGGCACCGGTAGTTTTATGGGTGTCGGTGTCAGGCCAACTTGGTCGTGGGGCCCCACCTCCACGGGGTTTGTGATTATATTGATTATATTCCAAAGTCCATAGGGGATGTGATAAGAATTATATAACCTTTTCATCTTGATTACCCAAATACCCGCAAGAGGATTGTTAAATTTATCATTGGGGTTGTAAACCATTGGACCCATTGATTTGGAAACAGCGCCATGAGGCTGATCAAAACGAAAGAAGAATGGCTGAGGGTCCACGGGAGGACCCCATTTACCGACATCCCGGGGTTCAGTCCTCTCCGACACTCTGTTGATTGAAGGGCCCAGCAACTTTTGATTTTTCGGTTTCTGTTTCATGTTACGGTATAAAATAGCCCCAAAGCTTAAATGATTTCCTCATGCCGAACGTGGCCCAAAAGGAATCTATCCAGACATACTTCACATCTGCGACCTCCAAATGATCCCGGATGCAGTTGCTAGTGCTCTTTTTGAACTTGTCCAAGGGGGAAACAAAAAGCAGCTTCTGGAAGAGTTGCGGATTGACTATGAGAAGTGGTGTATGGAAAGCGGTTTCACGATAACTCATTTAGTGATTTTTGTAACCTTTTGTATTTCCACCGGACTTCAGGGTTTTTTCACAAACATATCAAATCGAAGCCAGAAACTTGTATTTTTTAAATTACCGGGGTTTCAGCCTAGGAGTTCCACATGCTGCCCGTGCGAGCAGGAAACTGTTCACTTTGGATGTCATTACCCCATCAACAACTGCTTATGCCCACATCTCACAGAAGATCCTGAAAGGTGCTGCGGCTCGGATGATTGTTTTCTGGATGGCCCTCATCTTGGAGAAAATCGCTTCTCAACCAGGTGCATCTGTCCCCGACAAGCTGCTTGGTTTTTGACTTCTTTGGCAATACAAATTTGGATCGATTGGAGGGAAGATAACAAATCCAATGAGATTATCAGTTGTTGTATTTTGGAATGTGGTAATGTATCAGCATATATCAGCTTTTTAAGGGGATGGGATTTCTGAAACTATATAATATATATATATATATATTGTTGTCTCCATTTTCTTTCAGGTCACAACTCAAAGTTCGACAACTGACACTGAAACCCCATCTTGGATTTTCTTTCGATGAGGGTTTGTTTAACATGCGGTATATCCTTGGTTATTTTCACCTGGAACATGATTTTCATGAAGGGTGCCCATGTTCAGCCAAACCCCAATACACCTGCAGAGAAATTGAGGCATAGGGCAAACGTCTTCTTAGCTTTGTCGACTATCCATTCCACACTGTCCAAGCATGGGTGGCCTGCCTGAACATTAATAGTTACTTAGTTGATTTCCCCAAATGGGATAGGCGCCTATGGGCAAAAAATACGTATTGTGGGATCTAACTAAGGGGAAAAATATACCAGTTCCGGAAGTGAATCTTAAGTTTGAAGATCTTTATACTATACTGGTGACAACTGGGTCAAATTTCAAAATTGGTTGGATGGTCGCTGCAGGGCATCATTTCGAAGCAACGAACCCGTGGAAAAGCTCAAGAAGGCTTACTTTCAGTGGAGAAGGGCTGCCACCTGTGCCTGGTCAACGTTATGGGTTGAAATTATTTCCCAAAATCAAGTCGAACATATTTTTTGCCCAATTGAGCCACGAAAAATTGTTGTCTTCCCATTCCATATCCTCTGGGCTAAAGATAACAATAACCTCTATCAAAGACGGATTTCCTGGACGATTCAAATTCAATTTGGGCCCCACTGACCAAAATGACTTATCCCATTCAGCAAGTAACCTATACAAGTCCTATACAAGTAAAACTTCTGTCAGTAAGTATGTTTTGTTTGTACATGTTTTGGCCCCATGAACAGTAAGGCTTAAAGAAAGGTAAAGCAATTTCCACTGATTCAAAAACATCATCAAACAATATACCCTTTTCTCATTTATTTTTGTGTTCACCCACTGATCCATGAAAGAATTGTCCTCTAATCTAATGCCAACCGCTGCTCAATTTGGGTGGTACCATTTGTATCAGATTATCACGATTTGGGGGTGCCACCATAATTAGTAAACATTGTATTTCATCCGGGGTTGTTATTTACGGGTTAGCTAAGAGGCATCTATCAATCTACATAAAGGGTCAATCAGCAATGTTATTTCTTAATGTTGGCGTTGTTTTTTCCATCCCATTTTGCAGATCTAAGTCCTTGCCAACAAGTCCTTGGAAGAACAGCAACTACTTTGGCCGGTTTATCCAAAAAGCCATCAAATGGAACATTTGCCACTTGGCAGCGTGCATGTTTTTACGCTGTTTGTTCCCCTATTTATATGTGCCACATACTACATGATCTACATGTGAGTCCATCGTGCAAGTTTTTGCGGGTAAAGAAAGCCAACAAGAGAACCTAAAAACTGAGGTTCCTGGATTGGGTGCCCATGGCTGGAAATTGCCTTTACTACGGCCTCATGCTAGATGAGGACCTGATGGGAAAACTTAAGCAGCTTGTTCCAATTTGTTTTCCGCCCCTGTGTGTGTGTGTTTTTCTTTCTTCACCGATCCGTTTTCTGGCCGCAACCGTCAAGGCAAATCTTGAGCCACACTCACACCAGAACGATGAGCACTGCAGCGCTATACCATTACGCCACTGCAGTGAGCCTGCACTGGTTTGGGAGAACTGCGCTTGGAACGTGACGAGTTTCAGTTGGCATGTGGAAAATGCCAGCTACTGAACGCTTGGGCGGGTGGGTTGGGAAGTGTTTTCTCTTTGGCCAAGCTCTATCTGTATTGCTTGGGATAATGGATAAGTGCCCGTTTCTAAGACTTTTTTGTCTAGTTGGCGCACCTGGTAACAATAAGCGTCTCTAGGATGCGTGGCTCAAGGTCGCTTTTTTTTCCCTTTGAAGAAAGTGTCTGGCGAACTTGGCTGCCTTACACGCTTTCCTTGCAAATTGCTTAGTTGGCACAAGCAAGTGAGCATTTAGGATGCCTAGTGTGGTTCAAGACTACCTGGCGTGCAAAAACACACCGTATGGCTGAAAGGCTAACTAGCCTATAAGTCCAGAAACTAGCCTATAACGGGGCCGGCTCTATGGGCTCTCCATATATCCTTTCAACCTCTCCTGGGAGGCATGGGAGGGGAGATTGCCTACATCTCTGTCAAACATTTGTTCAATGCACTGACCCCAGACGCGATCCGAGCAAATTGGAACCTGGACAGGTACTTACATAGTCCCGTTTTTTATAACTAGTTATGTAGAGTTATGTTAATTATGTAGAGTTATGTTGAGTTAGCTAACTAGTTATAACTCTTGCTAACTCTGTTTTTGTGTTGTTTTGAATGTA
>Ga0126342_10020082_pt1 | contig 11269 bp, 18 predicted proteins | sample Cyp1metagenome_FD_92528 | JGI IMG/M metagenome (GOLD analysis project Ga0126342, IMG submission 92528) | Coral microbial communities from Lord Howe Island, Old Settlement Bay, Australia - Cyphastrea 1 metagenome | ecosystem: Host-associated > Invertebrates > Cnidaria > Coral ...
ATTATGATGTATTATGATGTATTATGATGTATTATGATGTATTATGATGTATTATGATGTATTATGATGTATTATGATGTATTGTGATGTATGTTGATGTATTATGATGTATTATGATGTATTATGATGTATTGTGATGTATTATGATGTGTTATGATGTATTATGATGTATTTCGTAACTGCTGTAACTGCTTCGTAAGTTGTACGGCTTCGCACGGCTTCGTACCACCCTGGTGAGGTCTTTGGACAGACTCACAGAATGCCCAGTGGCTGGTGGAGGGGAGCCAGGTGTCTGCAGCACAGCTATGTGATGCTATGTGATGCTATGTGATGCTATGTGATGCTATGTGATGCTATGTGATGCTATGTGATGCTATGTGTCGTCTATGTGCGATTTATGTACGATTTACAGCCTGTTCCACAATGGCGTAACATGCCATAACAAACTTGGAACAGACATATTGCGCTCGTCTCACTATTTCTGAGTGTGTCACGTGTCACCCTGCCATCCTAACCAGTAGCCTTGACAATTTCAACGCATTCCAAAGTGATTTATTACGACTTATTTGTTTATTCCATCTTATTCACCTTTTCAAATTTTCAAACATGTCCCATTCAAAAGCCACCAGAAGCCACTCAAAACCAGCTGTTCCACAATTCCATAGCTGTTTCAATTGACATGTCAATTGACAGGTCACTTTTCCCATGAAACATGTGAAAACATGTGAAACACGTCATGAAACATGTCATGGCACATGTCGCCTTCACCGTTTCACCGTTGTGGTTTCGGGAACGGTGGCAGGTCTTTCGCGTGGCCGCGCTGGCCGCGCAGTTCCTGGAGCCGGCGAAGGCGCAGCAAATCTTTGCACTGGAAGCGTCTCGGATCTAACAAACTCGACAAGTTGACATTGTGGAAATATATGATGAAAGTTGATGAAAGTTGACATTGACATCATATTAACATTATTTTTCCTAATATATCATATGTCAATATATTATAACATCATATGTCAATAAAAAAATATATGTTATGTTGACATGAATGTTAACCTATCAATGTTACTTACCAATATTATTGCACTATGTCAATATATTAATGATAGGTTATTATGTTATTTTAATATGTTAATAATTAATGTGATTTTAATATGCTCATAATTGTCTGACAATTATTGCTTTTTGGTAATGTGTTTAATTTAACAAATTTGTTAATTTACACCAGTTTACAGATGTTTACAGTAACACACGCAGACACACAGAGACAACAGATTCATCAACAAGAATTGAATCTCTTCAGTTGAAACCAAATAGATCCACAAACATGAGTTGCACAAGTCGTCAAGAGCAATTCATGCTTAGTCCCACGGCTGAGGACCTACCTTTGATTTTGCCACTACTGTGTAGATTAATGTAGATTGGCAGATCGAGGTCATAGGGGACAGCAGATTCCATTTGATTCCATTTTCCGAGTTGTGGAAAATCATGTTGCAATATGTTACAATATGTTACAATATGTCACAATATGTTACAAATAGGAATTTCAAGGGTCCGAGGGCTTGAAAACTGTCTCCGCCCAAGGATCACTACGAGTTGAAACCCGAGAGTGCGCCCGCAGATCGCCTGATAGAAGGCAGGTGAAAAAGCGTCAACGCGGTGAAAACAACCCGGAACAGCATGGAACAACTGAGACAATTGGGACTCACAGATGGCAGCTGATGTGATGAGAGCATAACATGAGAGCTACTTTGACACAGCTACTATGGTTACTACAGCAGAGCAAGTGCTGGAAACCATGAACCACCCTGGAAAAGCATGCAAACCTCTAGGGCCAAGGAGAGAACGATGCAAAGGATATGCCGGAAACTTTCAAGTGCCACCATTGCCACCTACAAACTGCATCAAACTGCTAAGAGTATTCCAAAGTATTCTGGTCCCTTCGCGATGGGAACCGCCCGCACTGGAATTGTCTTCTCAATCACCATAAAACCTGTTTGTGACGCTTTGTTTCTTTAAACTTTGTGAGGCCATTGTTGTTTTGTCAAGTCTAGAAGAAGAAAATATATCCTAGACATAGACTTTGTGAAGTTTCAAAACTCCTAGAAGTGTTCTTGAAGTAACATTGTCCGTTTGTTTTTGCTTACGCCCCAAAAAACTTACAAGTAAAACGGAGGTCTTCAATACTTCAACATTCTGAGGATGTTACAGTGATGTTGCGGTCATGAGTCATGATGTTACTTGAAACATATGGTGTAAATCATACCCATATTGTTCACTGTAAAGACACCTCCCGATTGGGTTGTTTGACGCCTGTTTGGTAAGATGAAAACAGGCCGCAGCCGCTGCCCAGGGTTCGCGTGCGGTGGTTCTGTTATTAACCCCCTTGTGTTTTGGCTGTTTCTAGGCGATTCAAGTTGTTATCAGCCGTATCGGTCTTTGATTGATTGTTGACTTTTGGGGGTATCTTTTCATTAGGGCTTGGGGTCCCTTTAAAACCCCGCGGCCATGAGTGATCATTCTCGCACACCACCTCGTCGCGGGATCAGAGGTGGTGGGTCGGCACGGAGGAAGAGACTGGCCTGGATCCAGCATAACCAGTGGGACGACGGATCAGGGAGTGCAGTGGGACGTCCCTGTTGCTCACTCTGGTGGGCAGCAGCGTCCCCTGTACTCTCCGGCAACTTGGGAGCCTGAGAGCAGCGACAAGGAGCTTGATCAAACTGAGTATACACAAGATCCTTTGGCTTTTCCATCAAGGCCTCTTTCTCAATCAACTTCGGAAGTCACTCGCTTGGTCCCAAGACCTAAAGGTGTTGCAAAGTCATCATCATCAGCTGGGCAATCTTGTGCAGATCACCTGCGAAGTCAACTTCGGCCACGATCACCAGGGCGAATCCGCTTTTGAGAGCAGCTCGAAGGTCGAGGCAGCATCATCTTCGAAGGGTTCATCAACTCCGAGGTCTACTGCGGCTTCGTCTTCAAAGGTTCAGATTTTGTTGGACCTGCTGTGGCATCATCTTCAAAGGGCTCTGCGAAGTCAAAGTCTGCTGAAGGGAGCTCATCGTCGAAGGGGCCCGCATATCCCAGGTGCATTGACGTGTCTTTTCTTCAAGGCGTGAAGTGCTGGCAGTTTGACTCTCAGGATAACTTGGTTGAACATAAACTTTCGACGATCCCAGTGGTGTGGCATTTGATTGGCACCAGGTCACTGATAATTATCGTGCATCCAGATTCAAGGCACTTCGTGCTGATTGGGAAACAGGTGAACTACTTCAGTCGGTTCTTGACGTGTATCATCAGACTGCTCACAATTGTGGACAATTTGACGAGGTAATTATTTTGTCCCATATTGAGAAGAGCAAAAAGAATCTGGAGTTCCTCCTCAAGTCCGCTCGGGTGAATCGTTTGCCTGTTGATCTGGTTTTCTTAACAGGGACCAGGACTGGAGCTGGGGGCAAAGCAGCTGTATTACAAGCTCTTTTGGGTGACAGGAAGGCCTGGCCGATCAGCTTGGAACATCGGAGATCATTTGCAGTTTGTCGAAGAGTTTTCGGGTTCATCCGTGTCCATCATGTCCATTCGTGGCAAGTAGAGTGGTTACGTAGTTTTCCCAGTTTCTCGATTTGTGGTTGGGCTGCAACTGCGCCTCCACTTCTTGGGGTTGGCCTGAAACCCCTTGTCAATTTGAAATGATTTAATTCGAAGATATCCTCTAATTTCCAATTCGTCTAGCATCATATGATTTGCTTGAAGCATTTCACCAGCCGATACCTCGGACTTTCATTGTCTTTTCTCGATTCACACGTTTGGCACGTCAATTTGTTTTGATTCGGAACCCTTGGATCCTAATATCGGCACTTTGCTTGCGGATCTCAAGGTGTATCACCACATCAGGTACCAAACTTTCATTTGGATTGTGCCAGTTTCGTTTGAAAGCATCCGATAAGTTTCCAAAGAGACCATTTGTCTCGAACATCCGTCAGTCAATCACTTCATTTTCCGAGCTTGTCTCTAAGAGATTTGAGTTTGATTGTGCTGTGGTTGGATCAGTCCAGATATCAGCGTACCATTTTCTCAGCTAGGCTGCATCGCGCCGCTGAGAAGCAGATTGGTTTTGGATTTGGGTGTTGATGTCATCTGGTCCAACTGATCCAAGTTCGTCACTTTTGAATGTGTCATCAGACTCCATGGAAGTTCCTGGGTTGGTTGCCGGGGCTGGCAGTAGAAGTTCATCAGCCTCCTCAACTGGGCACAGGGTGGGCAACAAAACCCGCAAAATAGTCCGGGTAAACCTTTGGCCATCAAAGACGCACATGGGAGAACTTTGGTTTCAATGAATCCAGCCGAGGGGTTCCCGTGATTTGGAAATGGGTGATCATCCTCCACTCAAGTGTTGCGCTTGCATGATGAGAGAAATCAAACAGTTCATCTTGGAGTTAGTCCGCAAGATTTTGGGGCAGTTGTAGCAGAAGCTCAACGTCTTTTGGATGAATCTCGAACTCGTGCTTTGCATCTTGAAGGTGTTGCCCAGGAAATCCATGATAGATGGTTGAATCCCTTTACCAAGCATGTCATGTCAGTCGAAGGACCAAACAACCCTTGGTAAGAGCAATGACTTGGGTGCTCTTCAAACTGAGGTCGCGTTGGTTCAGAGTCAGCTGCAATCGCAAGTATCCAAATGCTCAAAGTACGAAACAATCCTTGGCCATGAGGATGGTGAAATCAAAAGGTTGATGACCGAGTTGGGTGTTGCGAACCAGTCCCTGGTTTCTTACACTTGAGATGCGTGAGCAACTGCAGGCGAGTTTGGCTGCTTCTAGCGCCTCTCGCGTTGGAGATAGAGCTCAAGAAGTCTCGGTGCCTGTCCGTCAATCAGTTCAGCCGGTTGTCGTTGAAGCTCAAAGTGCAAACAATGCATTTCTTGAAGCAAGTCAGTCTTTGTCAGCCAGATTAGATGGTATGTCAAATCGTGTTGACGCCGTTCAGCAAGGCTGTCAACCAATGCCAGTTCATGGCCGAAATGGAGCGGGTGCCTCGTCTCTCCCCTCAAGTGGATTGCCAATTCCAACCAAAAGATTTCCCAGTGAGCCTTTTGGGGGTGATCCTGGTGATGATCTTGAGGAAGAAAATGATGATGAAGAAGATTTGATTCAATTTGGTTCCCCAACTGCTGAAACGGAAATGGTTGATTCCAGGGCTTTACAGCATGCGAACCTTTACCCCACCCCAAACACAGCTGCTGACTACAGGAATTGGAAGAACAACCTGATATTCTTGCTGGGTCGGTTGGATATTAGTGGGTCAGATTACTTGACTTCCTGGATTTCTCATGCTTTCAAGGTCAACACAGCTGAGTTTTGTGCTGGTTCATCCGAGCTTGTTCCGCGTTTGGATTGTGGGCTGGCTTCTGAGCTCATCAAAGGTTTGAAAGATGTTCCAGATTTGCAATTCAAGGTGTAGGGTTGTCGAGCGTTGCACTCGTGATGGGACCGCTCCACGCGGTCGTGCAGTGCTTCAGATGATCTCTCGTCACTTTGACTTGGACCGTTCGTGGATCTTTGATCACTTCTCAGTCCATCTTTCAGGTGGAATTGCATGGCTACCCAACTTCAGACTTGCAGGATTTCTCAGCTCAGGTCATGAAAGTTCTCAATAGCCAATAGCATTACCCATGATCAATGGCCAAATCAACAAATGCTTGGAAAGTTCTTGTTTCATAAGTTGAGGACTGTCAGACGCCTTGAGAGGGTGATTGATGAAATCAAGCGGTCATCAGATGACTCTCCACTCCGTAACTTTGATTTCTGGCGGTCTAGATTGCAGGAATTCTTGGTTGAGGAAAGGGAGGATGCTAATGCAAGGTCCTTGAACAATCCTTGAAAAGCCCAAAGAAGTCAGCGAACATCCCAAAAGCGAAAGCCCCGGCCGTACCGGCCAAAGCCGCTCCAGCTGCTCCGACAAATGCAAATGCAGCTGCGGCTCCATCAAAAGCTGTGCCAAAGAAAACAGAGATTAAATCACCTCCGAAACCAAAATCAAAAGGATTATGGGCCCACCCCACCGGCAGTATTTTTGTCCGAGGGCATGGAAAGCCATTGAGTGCGGAAGAAAAGGCCAAGACACCATGCATCTTCCATCAGATGCCGTCAGGTTGCGTTCATGGTACAAAATGTGCCTACAGTCATTCGGAAGCTCCACCCCCAAAGCCAAAAAGTGACGGTAACGCAGATCCAAAACCTAAGCCTAAGACTGCGCCAGCAGCAGCAGCCAAGACCTTTGCGATTGTTGCCATCCTTGCTGCGACAATGCTTCAGTCATCCCAGGCTGGGCTGATTGAGTGGGCTGCGGATTCAGGTGCTGGAAGGCATGTGGCTTCCTTTGAAGCTTTGAGTGATCAACGGTATGACCGTTCCTTCTTTGATGGTTTCTCTAAGTAGTTCCTGATTCGTCAGTTGAGCCGGCTGTTGAGCCCAGAGCTGCTGAAATTAGGGAAGTTGCTCCAGATGAACCTCTTCCGATGCTCTCTGATGCGGGTGTCTCTGCAAGAGCCGAAGCCGTTTCAATCGAACATCGAATCAATCATTTCCCAAAGCATCCCTTGTGCGACATTTGCAATCATGCCAAGCTCTTTTCAAAAAGGATTCGCAGTCATCGTGTTCCTGACCCAGAGTCAGACTTGCCAGAAAGCTCCAAGTTTGGTGAGCAGGTCGCCATCGATCACATGGTTGTCTCGAAATCTGCGGGAGGAAAGTTTCTGTTCTAATTTTAGTAGTGTATGACTCATTCAGTGGGATAGTCAATTATCCAGCAACATCAAAAGGTTCAGATTTTGTATATTCATGTCTTCGTCATTTTGTTGGCCTGAGATTCAAAAACCCAGACACGGTTTGCCGAAGTGGCGCTGCTCCAGAATTAGTGAAGGCTATTCGTGGTTTGGGATGGTTGCCGGAGACGGCTTTGCCTCGAAGATGGCCTCACGACTCAAAGTGCGAACGCATGATCCGAACTTTTGAAGAGTGTTGCAGACGTTTGCATTTACAAGCTGGTTTTGCTGTCTTACCCAAGTTGTGGCCAATCATTTGCACGTACGCGGCAGTTGCAATTAGCATTGACAAATGGGAGAGCTTTTGGGACGGAATTCAAGGGCGCAACCTACGCACTTGGTCAATTGGTGTTTTTTCGGACCAAATCTCAGTGCAAACCAAAGTTGGATCCGAATGCATCACCAGCTCCCATGGCTGGATGGAAGTTGGAATTTGGACTCAGGTTCAAAGGTGTTTTGACTTTCTTGGACTATCAAGCCTTGCGTGAGGGAAAGATCGTATGCGTTCAAGCTCCTGACCGGGAAGTTTACACACGAGACAAGGTGACTTTTCCTTTTTCAGATGTTGCGGAGAAAGCATTGGAGAATCTTGCTGATCCTTCAACAGATTGTTTGGAATGACATGATCCTTTGCCCGTCCTTTCATTGAGGACACGCCTGAAGTCAGAAAGAAGACCAAACGAGTCTACATCACCTACGGCCGCATTCAGCGGTCAGGTCCCACACCAGGTTGTCGTGCCTGTTTGGCACACACATCGAATCATACTCCTGAGTGCATGGCAAGACATGAGGAAGCTCATGGCCATGCTTCACCTGCTCCTACGCCTCGTGGACAAGGTGAGTTAAGTTGGAAGAGCTGCAAGATGAAGCTTTTCCGCCTGGTTTGGATTTTGAATGTGAACCTTCCATTGCATCTCATGATCCATTAGATGATGATCTTGTTCCTGAGTGTCCTCCTCCAGACGTGTTTCCTGAAGATGTTCCTGCTGAGGACGAGGATCCCATTCATGGTGTTACATCAGGTGTCGCAGTTACTGCAAGTATTGCCTGCGATGCAGCTACCGTGTTGCCTCAGGATCATGTTCAAGAATTGTTTCAGGAATCTTTTCATCAGGGGGGTCAGTTCGGTTGCCTTGGCGCCACAGCGACTCCAGAGAAGAAGAATCCAAAGCATAGTAAAGGTAAGCATGATCGTGTTGGCAAAGATGTTTTGTTTGAGCTCGCTTGTGCCAACGATTCTAATCTTCGAAAGGTTGTACCAGAGCATGGTGTGAAAGTCATTCGTCTGTGTAAGGAAGACATTGATTTGGAGAATCTTCACAGCATTGAACAGCTGATCGCTCAGGTTGATGCTTTGCCAGGGTGTTCCCTCCATTGTTCTGTCGAATGCAAACCATGGTCGCAATGGCAACATTTGAATCAAGACAAGTATCCAATGTACGAATTCGTCAGGAAAGAGCAGCGAGCGAAGCGTTAGTTGCACAATTTATTCGGGTTGCAGACGTTTGTCTTGACAACGTTGGTGATTGCAGTTTTGAGTGGCCACGGTTCTGTACTGGTTGGGCTTTGCCTTTGATTCAGTCGTGGATTCTGGAAAGGAATTTGCACTCAGCGACCTTCAATGGGTGCGCAGTTGGAGTTGAAGCTGACGGTCAGCCAGCAAAGAAGCCTTGGAGGTTTATCACATCTTCATTGCGTTTGGCCACGAATCTTCCTGCATTAAAATGTATTCACAGTAGTCATGCACCACTTCAAGGCACATGGACTAGGATGTCAGCATTTTACCCAAAACTGCGGTGCAATTTGATGATCAGTTCTTTGTTTCCCCATGTTACCAATAGACACGTTTTCAGCATGCCGTGTGTTGCTCGCTCACGGCAACCACATCGCCAGAAGCTTGTGAAGGGTTATCCTTCAGTGCCTTTAGATGTAATGATGGCTGAAACTGGATGTCATGAAATCAGAACTCCTGCCTTTGTGCACAAGTTGCTGGACCGCAATGAGTGGAAGGGCCATCCAGAGGCTCTCAAAGCCATTGAAAATGAGAAGCAAGGTCTTCTTGCCAATGGGCCGCGGGATGAGTCCAACATTCGTCCGAAGTCTGAGATTTTGTTAGCATCAAAGGTTTTGAAAAGGTTTTTGTGGCTCAGTCATCTGGCAACAAGATTCACGTAGGTGCTCTTATGGTTATTGTGAGCATCAAAGGTTTTGAAAAGCCGTCCAATGAATGGATTGTCAAAGCTCGAATTGTGTTTCGGGGAGACGCTGTGTCAGGGATGAGGAAAATCAAGCGCCAGTGTTTGTTGACATTGCAGCCTCAGCTCCTACCAGTCTTGGTGGACTTAACCTGATAGTGGCTTATGGACTCTTGACGGCAATGAAACCACTACCAGCGATTGTACAAAGACATTGCATAGAGATCTGTTGCAGAGATCTTGCCAAGAGGTCTCTTACGTAAATCATGCCAAGAGAGCTCTTATGGTAGAGAGCTTGTGCAGACATTTCATAAAGAGATCTTGTACAGAAACGTTGTGCAGAGATCTGTTGAGATATTGCGAAGAGGCCCCTTACAGAGATCTTGCCAATAGACCTCTTGTAGAGATCCTGACAGAGATCTTGCCAGGCCCCAGTTTTGGAGATCTTGTACAGAGACATTGCATAGAGATCCGTTGCAGAGATTTTGCCAAAAGGTCTCTTATGTAAATCTTGCTCAGAGAGCTCTTTTAGAGAGCTTGTACAGAGATCTCAGAAAGAAATCTTGTACAGAGTCTGTTGCGGAGATCTTGCCAAGAGGTCTCTTACATAGATCTTGCCAAGAGAGCTCTTATAGAGAGAGCTTGTACAGAGATCTCAAAAAGAGATATTGCCAAGAGATGTCTTACAGAGATGCTGTCCGGAGGTCTCGCCAAGAGACCTCTTATAGAGATCTGCACAGAGACCTGGTGAAGAGAGTACAGGTCTTGCTCAGAGATCATTTATAGATAGCTCCAATAACAGAGATCTTACTTTAGATCCCTTACAAAGATCTTCTGTGGAGATCTCCTATAGACACCTTGTACAGATATCCTTACACAGGGGTCTTGCACAGCAGCTTCTACAGAGAACCTGTCAAGGAGATCTTGCGCACGATCTTCTACAGAGATCTTCACAAAGGGAACTTGCAGAATCTTGCCTGCCATCTTTTCTTCCAGAGACCACCTTGAATGAACACCATGCTTTCACTACTAGGGTCGCTCTTGTCCTTCTAGGTTGCAGCCACTGATGATTTTGGTTCCTTTCCACCTTTCTTTTTAGAATCCTAACTGCGCACATTGTTTGGGGTCTCTTGCTGGGATCATTTTCCCAAAAGCATCTCCAATGCTTGAGTTCTTGTTTAGCTTGCTTCGCCGTGGGGGGAGCAAGACCGAAGCGTGGACGGACAGGACACCATACGAAATAGCTTCAGGAGAGGTTTGCGGGGAGGGAGCGGGCATGCAGCGTAGATAGACGAACAGGAAACCGTGGGAAAATAGCGTGGAGAGAGCTCCGGAGCGAGAAAGCATCGTGGACGGAAAGGAAACCGTGCAAATAGCTTGGGGGGAGCTGCGGGCGAGCATGCCGGAGAGGAAACTGCGGAGATAGCTTGGGGAGAGCTGGGAGCAGTGTGGAAGGAAGCCGTGGAAATAGCTCGGGGAGAGCTCTGGGAGGGAGCGAGAAGAGTGCAGCGTGAAAAACCGTTGGAAACATCTTGTGGCGAGCTCCGCTAGGAAGGGAGCGAGCATGCAGCGTGGACGGACAGGAAATTGAGGAAATAGCTAGGTGAGAGCGGGCATGCCGCGTGGACGGACAGGAAACCGCTGGGAGGGAGAATGCAGCGTGGACGGACAGGAGACTGAGGAAATGCTAGCTAGCAGCTAGGTGAGAGCGAGCATGCAGCGTGGACGGACAGGAAACCCTGGAAATAGCTTGGGGAGAGCTCTGCTGGGGGTGAGCGAGCATGCAGCATGGATGTATTGGAAAGCAGAGCAGGAGGGAAACAGTGGAAACAGCTTGGGCAGAATTCCGCTGGGAGGAAACAAGAATGCAGCGTGGATGGATTGGAAACCGTTTAGCCATAGCTTGGGCTGAGAGCTTCGCTGCGAGCATGCAGCGTGGACGGACAGGAAGCGCTTGGGGAGAGCTCCGCTGGAAGGGAGCGAGCATGCGGACGGACAGGAAGTTCACTGCCGTTGGGAGGGAGCGATACAAAAAATACACAGCTGTTGTCACGGTTTTTCCCCAGATAGCTGGCAAGCTATAGGGGTTCTTACTTCTCAAAGGTGGGGTCTTCGGTGGCGAACTTTTTGAGCAAAGGTGCTGTGCAGGGTGCTGTGCAGGGTGCTGTCCAGACTGCGGTGGCGAAGTCTGGCAAAGGTGCTGTGCAGGGTGCTGTGCAGGGTGCTGTGCAGGGTGCTGTCCAGACTGCAGTGG
>Ga0126342_10020083_pt1 | contig 11268 bp, 12 predicted proteins | sample Cyp1metagenome_FD_92528 | JGI IMG/M metagenome (GOLD analysis project Ga0126342, IMG submission 92528) | Coral microbial communities from Lord Howe Island, Old Settlement Bay, Australia - Cyphastrea 1 metagenome | ecosystem: Host-associated > Invertebrates > Cnidaria > Coral ...
TAGCATCCACGTATGTAGGCAAGGTACATGAACGTTAATATTCCCCGCCCACCCCACCCAACCCCCTTTTGCTAAAATATGTATTTCGGTCCACGGCCGTCTATGCGCCGGGTACCAACTACACAAGGTATCCCAAGGTTGGGGATGAATGGCACATGAACCAACTCTTGATATCCGGAGTTTTCTGTGGTGATCTTCTGATTTGCTGTGCATGGGGCTCTTGATCCCTGGATTCTGTTCGTCGATATCAGTTCTACACAGAAGCTCTACTTCACTGGTCCGCGTTCAACCCCATTTTTTTTGAATCTCGAGTTTCTATTCATGTTACCATCTGGTTATTTAACATAGCGAAGTGGAAAATCCCCAAAATAAATGAAGGTTTTTCCCTGGGAAAATCATCTGTTTCTATGGGCCATGGCTTCCAGTTCGCTATGTCAAATAACCAAAGGGCATTTCATTTTTAGTTCTTAACGATTTAAGATGTTCCCTAACATGGATCCTGTTTCTATCAGTGACTGGTGAAACGAGGTGTTCATTCCTTTTTTGCTCAGCAACGATGCCGGTGTTCCGCGGTTCATCACGACATTTGATCAGGATCTGCGTGAGCCCAGAACCCTGCACCTGACCAGGCTGGGCTGAAATCCTGGGGTCCAAAAAACATCGTTAGATAACTGGGATTTCGAGATGTTCATCTCCTAAAAGAATATGATATATTAATATAGCATAATATTTATTGATATATTATAGTATTATAATATGTAATGATTATCATGATTATCATTATTTATCGGTTTTTCGTATTTGCCGTCTGTGACAGGAACATACTTTTGCCAATGTGAAATGAAAGGTGCCCATTCCATGACATTTTTTCCTCGGAATCGGCACTAATCCAGGGCCGGTGAACAAAAATCCACAAGAATCTAAGAAGGTGTCTCCCTACCAGGTAGGCAAGGCTGACTAGGATTTATGCTGAATATACGCGGGTTTCCCAAAGTGGGGGTACCCCAAGATCATCTAAAATGAGACCATTTTAGTATTGAAAGCATTGATGGTTTTCGGGATCCCCCCATTCTAGGAAACCTCCATATCATGATAATATATATATATACATATATATGATGTGTATATATATATGTGATGTATATATAATATATGAGATATATATATATATATTAATACACACACACTTTATTTAGGGTGACAAACCATTTCATAACTGAGGGGACCAAAGGTTGTAGTATTTCTTTTCAGGCCCTTAAAATCGAACCTCCCAAGATGGGATAAATTGGATGGCGAACATGGCAGGTGAACATGACAGAATTCTATGGTTTGATGTTTGGATGCCTCACCTGGATTGATACCCATTAACAATCAATAACCATGAATAACACTTATTCACCATTATTAACCATTATTAACCATTATTATCAACCAGTAGTATTCCATCACATTCCATCAATATCCTATCAGTCCCAATAAAATCACTTTTATGAACCCTTACTAACCATTCATTATGAACCATTACGAGTACCATTATTAACAATGAATCAACCATATCAAGCATTAGTCACCATTAATAGCAACCATATCAAGCATCAACCATGGAGACCACGAGCACCGTATCTCTAGTCCCACGTGCACTTATGATCATGTAGCCCAGCAGGAGCATGCTGCCCTTCAACCAGTTGGCCTGGCAGCTGACACTGTGTCGACTTTTTTGGGACGGCATTGCTAACATGACTTACATGAACTATTCATGGCGATAGGTGGGATCTAGATATAATGATAAAAATAAAGGGGTATGGAACCAATTTTCAGATATCCATTGATCCAAAATATATCAAAATATCATACATCTATATACATCCAAGATTCAGACAGGATCTTAGATTCAGACAGGATCTTAGATTTTGTATTTAAAGTATGAACTATTCATGGAATATTTCGCGCTACCGAGGCGCTTCCAGTATGATTTCGATCCACCAATGGGTTGTCCGTCTATGTTAGTGTAGGGTAATGAATTTTCATCCCGAGCCCTTAAACATACCATGGTTGCATATCAAAAAGGACTATACGATCTGGTTTTATGGGGACTACTACCCATAGGATTGGGAAACCTATCAACCAACTAGTATAATGAGATGGGATAGGATTTTTTTCACGGCTCAACTGATGGCTTGAGAACCATTCAAAGTGCTACGTAGTTGTCCATATATCTACAACGTAGATACCATTGGACTTTTTGTAGCGGTTGTATCCCAACCGATGATCGTCACAGCCCAATTCCCATATCAAAGCTCAGGATATAGATAGGTAGATAGAAAGAACGATAGATAGATAGACAGACAGCCAGATAGATAAATAGATGGATAGATAGATAGATAGATAGATAGACAGATAGACAAACAGATAGACAGACAGATAGACAAGCAGATAGGTAGACAGATAGATACTGCCTAAAAACCCGATTCGCTGTTCCATTTCTGATGTTTTCGAAAACCCTAGCTATGCCAATTCTCATTGAACACCACCAACTCTATCCAGACTTCGTGACTTCGTAGGACCAGCTTGGAGCACCAGCTTGGAGCAACCAGCTTGGAGCCACCAGCTAGATGGGTGTGGGGATCATCCTTTGAGGATCCTTTGACATTTCATAGTCCATCTATATACTACAGGATGACTAAAACCTAGATTCAACTTGTCATGACCTGACCATATCTCCACCAAAAAGGACATGTATATATATATATATATATAACCAATAATAAATAAATATATATATATGTATATATGGGCTAGGAAAACATGAAAACCACATGCCAGTTGTATCCGTTCAGCTCCAGCATAAAGGAGATATATTTGGTAACTCCTTTACTCAGCGCATCTTTTCATCCACTGTGGTGTTAAACCCTGCGCTCAGTCACGCCACCCATGTATTGCGGAACTTGCTTGGAGGAAGATCCATTCAGATTGCCAATTCCAGTATATGGTATTATTATCCCATCATTATCCTATTATCCCAGATTATCCCATGATTATCCCATTATTTCATGGCTAAATCCCCATGTTTCATGCGCTACACCGGTGTTCATCTGTTTCCATTGCCATGGAGCCGGATGTCAAAGATTTCCCCAGGAAAATCCATGGCTGATAAACCTATATTAGGATAAATTATGATTATTATGATTCAGAAATCCTCATTTTCAGGCCATTTTGAGATCGTTTTCCCCTTACAAAACCACCATTACCCTCTGGTAATTTAACATAGCTATGGAAAATCACCATTCTTAATGGGTAAATCCACTATAAATGGCAATTTTCAATAGCTATGTTAGTTTACCAGAGGGTAATATATATATAACCCATCACCAAACGGCCATCGCCTCACCTTCCCATCCATCAAGATGATGGCGATGCTGATAGATGTTAACAACATCGTAGAGGTCTCAAAGAAGTGGAAGTTCATGGTCATCCTCGGTGGATTAAAAAAAAAAACAGGTACCCTGGTGGGCCTGGTACGTCCCAAGATGATGTTGTTTTTCTTAATGGCAACTTTATGGATGATATAAGAACATGTACCTGTTTCGATCATGTATTCAATCTATTTGTATGTATATCGTATATATATATATACATACACGGTCACATACAGTCTCTCTCTCTCTCTTTCTCTCTCTCTCTCTGTGTCTCTCTCTGTCTCTCTCTCTTTCTGTCCACTGCATACACGCACATATGTGTATACATATATATATATACACACATGAAACAACAATAAAGAAACCAATCAGTTGTGGAACTAGGAAGAGTTTGAACATGCTCAGAATGATGGCACTGAACTCATCGGTATCTGGGGGTTTCCATAGTTATGGGGGTACCCAAGCTCGCTGGAGGGTTTATAGACAAATCCCAATCTAAAACTTGTTGGTGGTTGACCTACCCCTCTGAAAAATGATGGACTTCGTCAGTTGGGATGATGACATTCCCAATATATTAGGAACGTCATAAAATTCATGTTCCAAACCACCAAGCAGAAAATGACTTAGGAAATGTCCATCTATCACCCATCACCTCCAAGCTGGATATCATTGGATCTAGAGCTTCGAAACATTGGACCTACTGGTCCTACTGATCTCCATAAACAGCCTTTGGTATCGACATTGCCACGGCTGGAGTATCCACTGTGGGTAAAACAATGATCAACCATCCCCAGTCATCAGCATTTTTATGACGCTGGGATTAGGTTACCATTCCCAGTCATGGGTGGTTACCATTCCCAGTCATATTGCCATCAAAAACATGTTCCAAACCACCAACCAGGTATACTTCCCATGTAATCCATGTCATAATTGCCATATTACCATTGTTTTACCCACATTACAGCAATATTAGGATGATTTTTCCTAGCTATAAACCTCTACATTTTGGTTTCCAGGGATTTCCCAGCGAGCCGAAGGTTTTGTGCACCGTCATCCGCACCATCCGCTGAGCGACGGTTTGTCCATCATCCAGCCGATCACCACCTGACAGCCCAGAAGTCCATGAGTCCATGATTGCTTCGAGGATACCTGTAAAATGGTGACAGAATACTGGGATAGCAAGCTCAAAACCACGTAATTTGGGGGACCAGACAGCGTCCCCCTCTGATTAAATAGGGGGTACTACATATAAAACTCATAATGGAACAGCTATTTTGATGTGAACAGAGGGGGTACAGGGTAACTTGACCCATCCCCATATGGGATGAATCACTTAAACTTTCTGATGATGAAGCACCACGTGGATTTGCCTAGAGAACGCCCCTAAGAAATGTCACATATTCCCTATAGATTCCCCAGTCATGGGGGATTTCCCATTTGGAATATGCCCAAAATCAGCGACCAAAGCCCGGACCAAGAACTGTTTTTTTTCCGGCCCCTGAGCTTAGCTGAGTATCACATTTTTTGGACCCAAATCCATGGTTCTTGGTCCATGGTCACCAATGGAATCCCCAGATGGGGTCGAACCATGCCCCACTTGTGACCATCCCGGACCATCCCCAGTGCGTCCCAATTGAGCCCCCGAGCGCAGAGTGGAATCACAAAAACCTCAGGCGGTGAGAACGCGATGGCTATGTAACAGCATCATGTGGGAAAGCCACAAAGTCACCATTTGTATGGGTGCGATTTCAACCATCCCCAATTGGTAGGTTTATGGCATTGGGTGAATCCTATATTCATGGTGATATGATCGAGGAATATCGAGGATATACTCATCCACTGGTACCATACTCTTGATCCGGACCCAGTGGTTGGCTCCTATCTCAATCCTTGTTCGTTTCAAGAGCCCTTCTTGGTTGCTACCCCTCGTGTTAACTAACATAGATATGGAAAACACACCATTTCTAGACCATGGGTTTCCAAAGTCTGATTTCTTCCTCCTTAAATCCTCAATTTCTGAGACCCCAGTGGCCCCATTGTTTCTAAATTTTCTTGTTTCACCTTTCCATTTTTGATGAAACCGTCGATTTTTTGTCGGTTGACTCACAATTTTCGTCACTTCACTGGCTAAAGCGAAAAAAACTGGTTGGTGGTTTCAACCCCTCTATCCCTCTGAACAATATTAGTCAGTTGGGATTATTATTCCATATATTATGGAAAATAAAAAATGTTCCAAACCACCACGTTTTCTGTCTGCGTGCAAGCTCGGTTGTGGGACGTTCCAAACCACCAACCAGAAAATGTTGGCGGTCAAATCCGATTTCGGCGCAGTAACACGGCCCGTTAAATCTCCCATGTTTCGGATGCAACATCCAATTTTAGATGGTTCGGATCCACAGTTTTCGCTCAAGTTTGGTGGTTCGAATTCCATCTTTTGGCACTTGGATCCAAACACATCTGCTGCCATCCACATGTCATGCTCAGCATTTTCAGCTGTGAACTTCCACATTTTCTGCTGTTTGTTCGTTATATCATGATCGTCTCATAAACCATAGAATTCACCAAGTTATGTGCGTCAACTTAGCTGTCGTAAACTGGGGACTCACCTTGCATTATCAGCAAAAATTTGGTTGCCAATCACAGTACATATTAAGTATAAAGGCTTTGTCCATATATCAAGTATGTCAATTAACAATCATCATATATCACCAATCATCTACCATATGTTTGATGCTTCAACAACCTATAAATTCATGTATAAATATGTGAAGCAAATATTCCCTATGTCTTATCAATTTATATAAACTAGATCAGTTACATCAAGTATATCAAACATTTCTATACATTTCTCCCTATGGGGGTACCCCCAAATCATCCAAGTCATTAAACCATGACGACTGGGGATCCCCCATGAGGCCCATGACACCTCCGTTTTTCATGAGCAAGGATACTGGTTGGTGGTATACACAAATGGATCTTAAAATGGATCTCAAAATTGGCAAATCGGAGTAACAAATCTATAATCCATGGGTTATCACCATAACTGGTTGGTGGTTGACCTACCCCTCTGAAAAATGATGGACTTCGTCAGTTGAGATGATTTTCCATTCCCAATATATGGAACATAAAATTCCATGGTTCCAGTCACCACCAACCAGCCAATTTTTATTGATATCGGAAACAAAATTCCGGTCACAGGTATTGGATGAAGGTGGATCAAGAAACCCAGATATCTCCAGGTCACAGGTATCCCAGATATAATCCCAGATTAATCCATTGATATCCCTAGAAATAATATCATCCCAATCTTTGCATTTACAGGATAAAAAAAAAAACTTGATCTAGGATTTCTAGATAATAGATATAATATGATCTATTATGTTTTAGATAATAATGCCTATTTTAGATGATAATAATGGATTTATGTTTTAGATAATAACCACAGGATGCCCCCCCACCCCCAATTATAAGTTGGTTTATAACTCCATCTAAATATAGTTATACGTATCATACACTATTGTTATGATAGTTATTTGCACCAACTTAGCTAATGAACTGGGGCCCCATCCTGTATAGTTGTATATATGTATTCCATTAATATCCCATTATATCCCATTCATATTCCATTAACATTCCATTTCATCACCGTTGACTATAGTATCAGAGGTTCTATAACAGATTGTTTAGATAATAACATACAGTAATAACATATAATAACCATAATAGCCATAGTTATTACATTATTGTTTAGATAACAAGAATAACCACTGATTGGTGGTTTTAACCATCTTGAAAAATATGAAAGTCAATGGGAAGGTTTATCCATATATTGTGGAAAAATGTTTGAAACCACCAATCAGATGTATAATCCTCAAACACCCCGCTGGTTCCAGTGCTTCCAGGTCGCAGAGATCTGCACGGCAGAGCCCACAGCACTGCCCAAGGCGATCCTCGGTCGGAGCTACGTGGCGTGGCGGGAGGTTGAAGAGACCCACTTAGCAACTGGTTGTGGGTATACATGGTTACACATGGTTATTAACTGGTTGGTGGTTGAGCCACCCCTCTGAAAAATATGAAAGTCAGTTGGGATTATGACATTCCCAATATATGGAAAAAAATGTTCCAAACCACCAACCAGTTCATGATTGTGAGTGGTTATTTTCATGGTTATGAGTGGTTATTTTCATGGTTAAAATCGTCCCATTTTTATGGGGAATCCCAGTCAGTATCTGGTTAGCAATGCTTAATAATGATTCATAGTGATTACCATACTGGCCATGAATGATTACTATATATTACTATGGCTAATATAACGGGTGTCATAAAAAAATATGGCTAATTTGGTAACCTTCAATGATGAGGGTGAAATATGGCTACTGCTGATCAATGTTTTTCTTTTAAGGGCGAATCAATGGGGACTTAAATAGAAACATCATCCCATTTTGCTGATCACCCAAGGGTTTTTTAATGTCTTTAGTCACCCAAAACGCTTTACTGGTTGGTGGTTGAGCCCTACCCCTCTGAAAAATGATGGAGTTTGTCAAATGGGATGATGACATTCCCAATATATGGAAAATTGTTATTCCCAATATTCCCAATATTCCCAATTAATATAGAGGAACATAAAATTCCCAATGTTCCAAACCACCAGAAACGGCTCAAACCATGGTGGAATTTCTTGGTGATTCACTCAGGGAATCAACCTCAATTACCAACTGTGAGCCGCCAAATAGGACTTTAAATATCTTGAATCATCCCCAAAAATAGCTTATTGCTATTGTTTCTGACTTCTTGTTTTAACCTATAACAAGTATGTTTTCATATGTTTCATGTCTTGCAGGAAACATTGGGGATTTCACACAGTAGACATGGATCATTTACTTCCCGTGGAACATGTGAAGGGGAACCCTCGGATTTGAGGGTCGCTGTTTCATCGGGCAAGGGGTTACACACATATTGCCATAAAATGTGGGTAAAACAATGTCATGTTTACCATCCCCCAGGAAAATCAGCATGTTTATGACGGTGGGATTAGGTTACCATTCCCAGTCATTCGTGGTTTATGGCATTGTTTCACCCACATTAGTCGCTTAGCCGCTTAGGACTGCCCCCGATCTGGGTCATTTTTCCATGAATCCAGAGATTCAAGGTACAAATTTCGACAAATTTCCTGCCGAGTTTGGCCAAAAGCTTGAAATCTTACAGCTGCAGCATACGCCCATTCTTGTTTGTTTCTGACCCCATTGTGAAATGGGTGGGTCTGTGTGATTATCTTAGGCTTATCTCAAAAATGGCAATCATTCAGGAAAGTAATGGTTACTGTGCGGATGGACTGGGAGAAGCAGGGAGCAGAAGCGGATGCTTTGCTTTTGAGCAACGCATGCAGGCAGACATCTGATCCAGTGAATCAAGTCACACAGAATTCCAAGCCGGGGAATGCAGCCCCCAATGAATGTAAAGTCACCTACCACTCTACAAGATTCCGTTGAACTGGCTATCCTTTTGTCTCTGCTCCTCTTTGACAGAATCCCGAAAAGCCTCAAGGGCCGAAATCATTGAACAAACCGGAGCAGTGCAAGCGCTGCCGTCTGGCTCCGATGGTGTCCAGCGTGCCCATTGTATGCACGAGGGACGTGTCCTGGTATTGTGCCCACAGGGCACTGGCCCCTCCGAACCGCAGCGAATGTGTGCCCAAGTCGCTCTCTGGGAGATTCAGGCCCTTGGCCGCCCGTTCAATCAGGGCTTGGATCGCTGCTCTAGGGACTGGCTTGTCATCCCTAGTCCTGAACAGCAAGTCTTCTGCTTCATTTCCTCCTTGGTACCTTTGTGGGAAGTGCAAGTACAGTTGGATCAGGGCCTTGACTGCACACACCTCGTGCTCCGTGCGGAAATGATTTCTCACTTGGCCTCTGTTATAGATATCTGTTTTTGAGCCTCTCACAAGGAGCGTCACTTCGTCAGCTTCTGCGATCTGATCCAGACCCAGGGCGTTTCCATTCAGTATCCAAAAAAAATCGGGGGTCGAGCATCAGAATAATCCCGTGCCCCAAATGTGTTAAACACCCAAAAACCATCCAAAAACCATGGTTTAGTATACGGAATTTACACATTGGTGTTTTACATAAGAGAGGATGGAATTTTCCATTATCCAATATTATCCATATGACACCCATTAATGGATCCATTCGATAATATCCCCTCATATTATCAGATGGATTATCCCAAAAATTAAATACCCATAAATACCCATAATGGATTAATGGATAATATCCCCTCATATTATATCAATTATCATATGGATTATCCCAAAATTAAATACCCATTTGTTGTTATTTTCCATTGTTACCCCATTTTCCATTCCATGAAATCATCAATCCCATTCAATAACCACGACAAACAACACCAAGTCGTGGGAACTGATGGGCCATGGAAAGCAACAAACCTGAACCAAACAAAAAGCAACGGAAAATCCAAAAAGGGTGGCGAACTAGCCACGAATCCTAAGTAGGTTAGTTCACCCTGGATTTGAAGATGTGGGATTTTTGTAGTGTTAATCCACTTACAAGGGTTTTCACTAAGCTACTTACGATCCTGGATCGTAGTGAGCCACGGATCGTATTTATCGTCCTGGAGATGGAAATGACTGGACTATTTATAGTGAGATTTTTATCTCATCACTCCTGCAGTTTAAAACCTCATATGTATGGTAAAACCTCATATGGAAAAATCTATGGTAAAACTATGGTTAAACCATGGTTTCCTGGTTGGTGTTTGAGCCACCCTTCTGAAAAATGATGGAGTTCGTCAGTTGGGATGATGACATTCCCAAGTGTATGGAAAGTCATAAAAATTCATGTTCCAAACCACCAACCAGATGAATATGGACATGTCAAACATCTTCACCAAAATGAGATGATCTGACTGAGGATGTCAATGACGTTTGACAGAGACATAAATATAATCTATAATTTATTCATGTTAATGATCTATAGTTCATATATTTATGAATATGGACATATCATAGTTCATATATTTATGTTAATAGTTAATAATCTATAGATCATATATGTTAATGAACTTATATGCTATGTTTATTAGTAATTATTAGTATATGATTATTATCATCATACTATGTGTATCTATGTGTTCATATATGAATATGTTGTCTATAGCATACTAGTTCATATATGTTAATAATCTATAGTTTATGATGGTTATAGTTCAATGGATTTTTTTCATTTGAAACCTCCATTCTTGATGGGGATCTCCCAGCGTCAGCTATGGGCAGCTATGACCGGATGGGTTTTCTATGGTTTTCTCATAACCAGTAAGTAACCAGTATGAAGTATCATAGGAACCATTAAGAATAGATAATAATAACCATAATAACCATAGTTATTACATTATTGTATAGATAATAAGAATAATCCATGAATATGAAAAAAAAATTTAGGAAACAACAGGTTTCATAACCAAATGAAAATTAATAATAGTTAATGTGGTTTCATAACCATTCATAATAACTGCTTGGTGGTGCAATAACCACCTTGAAAAATGATGGAGTTCGTCAATGGGAAGGATAACATCCCATATACTGTGAGGGCCCATGGCCTTGAAGCTTCCAAGGTTTGTTTTTAGGGGGCTGGAAATGTAGGCCCTGTATCAGTGATGGTTCCAAGCCGTGCTTGTCATAGTATAAACACTACAGGTTCACATAATACATATTTACAAACTGTTTCTTGATACTTTTACCAGAAAACTACCCAAACATCTTCACATGCAACGCAGATGGTACAGGAAATGCATCAGGGCAGCTGGGATGACCAATGGGTTCTGCAGCCTTTTTGCTACA
>Ga0126342_10020084_pt1 | contig 11268 bp, 8 predicted proteins | sample Cyp1metagenome_FD_92528 | JGI IMG/M metagenome (GOLD analysis project Ga0126342, IMG submission 92528) | Coral microbial communities from Lord Howe Island, Old Settlement Bay, Australia - Cyphastrea 1 metagenome | ecosystem: Host-associated > Invertebrates > Cnidaria > Coral ...
TCTATATATTTATATATATTAATTATATATTAAAAAAAAAAATATTTTAAACAAAATAATAAAATATATAAAATAAATTATAAATAATATAATTCCCCAAAAATATTCTTCGAAATTAAATAATTTATTTCTAAATTATAATATATATATATATCAATATATTTATATAAATATTCTAATTATTCATTATGAATAATTTATTATTTTTTCCTTTTCTTATATATAAAAAACAAATAATAATTTCTAAATTTCTAAAATTGTTAAATTTAAGAATTTTTTAATATCAAATTAAATTATACAAAAATAGGTTACTAATTATATAATATTTTATAAATTTATAAATTATAGAAAAATTATATATAATAATTTTATAAATAATATATGGAAAAAAAAAAAATATATAATTCATTGCCGAATCAAATTATATATTCTTAATTTGATATAAAAAATAATTAAAATTCATATTAATATATTAATTATATATATATATTTAAATTTAAATTTATTATTTTTATCAATATATAATAATATTTATTTTAAAAAATAATTTATTTACATCATATTATATATTTTATATATAAATTTTAATCAAATTTCCTTATTTATCCGGGAATACTTTTCCAGGGCCCATAATAACCAAAAACACCTTTTATGAAAATTTATTTACCGCCTGCCAAATTATATCAAAGAATCAGGGTTCACTTCTTGATAGCCTTTTAAACATGCAACTAGCATCACGGAATCCCTTCTCAGGATAGATTGTTAACTATTTTTTTGGCAAGATTTACTGACCCACCTCCTTTAAAATAGATTTTGCTTTTCGCCCGCTCTTTCGCATAATTTTCACGAAAATATTTTTATTCACAGACCCCGGCCACCAGCCGGGTGCAGTGAAAAAAAAAAAAAACGAACACCAGGCTTGGTATTTGGATCTCGTAAAGCCTCACTTTTGGAAATTTAGCTATTGTATTTAGAATTTATTTCTTAAATTTTCAAAAAATATCATTAGGTAATAACAACAACAGGTACAAGAAGGTATATCAGGACCATGACGTTTGGCTGTCTCGAAGCCTCGTCTTTAAAAATTCGGCTCCTATTTATAAAGAATTTAATTCTCCATATGCACCAAAATCCCAACTAAAAATAAATAATAACGCTTTAGATAATTAAAATATTTAATTTTGGTATTTTTTTATAAATAAATCACAAATTCGAAAATCAAATTCATAAGAATTTCCAATATAATATATAATTTTTTTCAATTAAAATCCTTATCAAAATCTTTAAATTAATTATTATATATATTGTTTTAAATAATTTAATTTATTATTATCAAAAATAAATAATAATAAAAATATAACATATATATTTAATATTATTTTATTATTTTTTTCAAATTATTTTTATTTTTAAATTATTGTTTTTCTTTAATATTCCAAATTAAGTATTTTTTTTTTATAAATATATTTCAAAAACATTTTATAATAATAATAATTTATAAACAAACATATTTATGTATATAATTATTAATAATACCAAATAAAAAAATAACGGAAATTTCAAAATTAGGAAACCTATAGGAAAAATTAATTAATGTCAATTAAATATAGCAAAATAAATTCATTAATAGACCGAAAAATGCTTAAGGTGTCATCTTTTTCTTTTTCTTTCTCTAATTATCTATCTACCTATTTTCTATATATCTATCTATCTAGCTATCTATTTCTTTCTTTTCTTCATCTAATTACCTATCTACCCATCTACCTATCTATCTATCTACCTATCTATCTATCTCTCTCTCTCTCTCTCTCTTTCATCTGTCTATCTGTCTAGCTGTCTACCTGTCTATCTATCTATCTGTCTATCTGTCTATCTGTCTATCTGTTTATCTGTCTATCTGTGTATATGTCTATCTGTCTACCTATCTGTGGTGCAGTGTTATTCAGTGTATTGTAGTGTAGTGTAATGTAGTGTAGTGTAGTGGAATGTAGTGTAGTGTAGTGTAATGTAGTGCAATTTCGTGTAGTGGAGTGTAGTTGTGTAGTCGTAGTTGTAGTTGTAGAGGAGTGTAGTGTAGTGTAATGTAGTGAAGTGTAGTGGAAGGTAGTGTAGTGTAATGTAGTGTAGTGGAGTGTAGTGTAATGTAATTTAGTGTAGTGGAGTGTAATTGTGTAGTTGTAGTTGTAGTGTTGAGGAGCGTAGTGTAATGTAGTGGAGTGTAGTGTAATTTAATGTAGTGTAGTGTAGTCGAGCGTAGTGTAGTGTAATGTAATGTAGTGAAATTTAATGTAGTGGAGTGTAGTCTAGTTGTGTAGTTGTAGTTGTAGTGTTGTGGAGTGTAGTGTAGTGTAATGTAGTGTAGTGGAGTGTGGTGTACTGTAACGTAGTCTAGTGTAGTGAAGCGAAGCGGCGAAGCGACATCTGAACCTCCAAAAGTGGTCCGAACCCCTAGTGTTTTGTTCATTTTCACTTCGAAATGTGCTTCGCGTCACAACGGCGTGCGCTTTTTCGACATCTGAACCTCCAAAAGTGGCGCGAACATGTAGCACTTCGAAATGTGCTTCGTGCCGCGCCATCTCAACTTCCAAAAGTGGTCCGAGAATGGTGTGTTTTGTACATTTTGACTTGGAAATGTGCTTCGCGCCACAACGGCGTGCGCTTTTTCAACATCTCAACTTCCAAAAGTGGTCCGAACGCCTCAGTTTTTAACACATTTTACTTCCAAATGTGCTTCGCGCCACAACGGCGTGCAACTTTTCATCTCTCATCTCCCCAGATGTCTCCGCACCCGCCGCTTTAGCGAGCCTCTTTTTCAACCCTCCGGAGCCACAAAACCACGAAAAAACACAGTGTTTCGCGACTTTCCTACCTTTTCGCGCACCTGCATCTTCTTTCTTCTAATCTTTTCTCTTCTGACTCTTCTCTCTGTTGACTGCTTTTTCATCTCTCCATATTGTCGGAAGTTTGACTTCCAAACTTCCTTCGATTATCCATATTAATTTCGAATATTATTATAATATAATATATCACATTATATAAGGGTCGAATTATTAGAGAAAATATAAAAATCAATATTATAATATCTATATTATTCCATAAGCGGTATTATATAATAGCAATTATTTCCCATATACATATATTTATATATATAATGATAAATAATCCAAATATTAAAGAATGGATTTAACCGGTGATTAAATATTATATAATTCATATAAATTCGTATAGGAGGACGAATAGGAAGAAATAATAACATATTATATACCCTCTGGTAAATTAAGATTGCCATGGACAATTACCATATTTAAGAAAGGTAAATCAATAAATTCCAGTGGATGAATCATATATCAGATAATTAATGTATTTATATTACCCTCTGGTAAATTAACATAGACCCTGGTAGATAGGGGTTGGAAGATTAGTTTCCATTAAAATTAGGCTATTTTCAGGGTCTATGTTAAATTACCAGAGGGTAAGTTTTTTGCCATTTCAAGCTGCCTCTCTGGGGGCTTTGCCTCTCCCAGCGTCAGCATCACGGCATCACGGGCTCACTCAGCACGCTGCAATGCTGCTTGGTGATCATCCTGTGAGAGCCAGTCGATGAACCTCCAGCCGTGGATCCAGGGGGATGCAGAATGGTAATAAGCCACCAATATGATTTATTTTATATCATCATTGATTATCATAGTATCAATATTACTAATATCTAATAGTATTAGATAAACACTATATTTTATATAATCTAGTATAATCATTGTTTATCATATCAATATACTACTAATAGAGATCTTGGTCATAATATTACTCGTGACAGACCCTGAGAATTGTCCAGGCCCCGATAGCACTTCATTTGACATGTTGACATGGAACAGAAAACGCTATTATGCATGGGTCATTAAATGTCCCCATTGAACATCACCCAACCATTAGGTATATGGTCTATAATGGCTACTATAAGGTGATGTCCAATATTCCCAAAATGGGACAGTTACCAACCCCTGTTATGGTTTACGTTAAGATTCAAGGTTTAGGCTTCAGATGGCTTCAGTGTTTAGGAGAAAAAAAATGATCACCATCATCAACATCACCATCAGCATCGTCCAGACTCTCATTAAAAGCCCGGACAAAACTCAGGGTCTTGTCGTTTAGGATCTTGTCGAACTACTACTACTACTGCTGCTGCTGCTGCTGCTACCACCACTACTAGTAGCAATACAAATACGAATATAAAAATAGTAATAGTAACAGTTATAGTAATAGTTATTAGCCATAATTGTAATAATAGTAATAGCAGTAAAATAATCATACTAATTTTCATGATGACGATATTTTCAGCACACTATTCTATTGAATAGTCATCAAAACAACATAAATCATTATAAATCACATCTATAATCAGGATGATGAACAGATAAATCTATTGTCAATAACTTTCCAAAAAATGGATAAATCCCCCTGGCTATAGCGGTGCTACGGTGCTACTATTGGGATCGGCCAAGGGGCTCATCCACATCGATCTTGTAGTTGTGGTTCTTGTCCTTGGGCCATCAGTCGGGGACATGTGAAGAATTTTTTTTGGACATTTCCTAGATGAAGATGATTCGAAATTTTTATAGGGCAAAAATGCTTTGAGTATCCCCATATTTTTTTTGCTTCATGGAAACTATTTATGACATAAATATTATATATTTATATAGGGACAATAAAAATTCGAGTTTCCCCAATTTTTGGGGTTAACAAAAAGCCCATTCTTTCTGGAATATTTGGGATGATGATCATCCCTACATCCCAACCCATCGCCATTTTGGGCTACTGTTGGCTTGCGACATCTGGCATTTTTGTGGCAGATCTCTGACCAAACATCATCTAATGGCTCAGGAAAGGACCTGGTTTTTATATGTTTTTATCTGTATCGATGACCCGTCATGATCCAACATCTTGAGCTGTCCATCTTTCTTCTGCGCGTTTTGCAGGAAACTTGAAGCTTCCAGCAACAGAAACTTCGGAGCTTCCTGTGGAGGGTGCAAGCCCAAAGATAAAAACAGGTCACTACAATGGTCAATTCCCGGTGTAAATATGGGTGTGTCTGAAAATTGTGCATACCACTTTAAAAAAATGCATAGGGAAAATGATCACACACCGACCCCTGGGGGAATTTTCCCTCAACATTTGCAGCCATGGCGCCGTTGCTTTGATGATGGAATCGATCCTCAGAATTGGTAAAGGGAAACGCCCATCTTTGGGAGCAAAACATCTGAATCTGCTTGGTGGTTGACCTACCCCTCCGAAAAATATGACTTCGTCAGTTGAGATTATGAAATTCCCAATACATGGAAAAAACATGTTCCAAACCACCAACCAGTAATGAACAGTTTCCAGACTTGTCTGCCCACCAAATCATCGACTCAACTTCCATATAGTTCATCAAGTGAACGGCGGCCCATCATGGATTGGCTCTGGCTATGGGTCAAAAGCCACCGGTTGTGAACCCCAAAATAGCTGGGATTTATGGATGTTCATCCCAGTAAAATTGATAATAGTAACTAGCTTTTGATCCATCCCCATACGTGTGGCTCAAAACTGGGACACCGCTGGATTCAGAGAACAAACAAACTCCCTACTATTGTACCGTCAAGATTAGGATTTTGGATGGCATTCTGTCTTGCCATACCGGCCATAAAATTATGGGAACACAGCATTCCAAAGGACAACATACATTTTCGCTTACTTGTAGACGATTGTAAACCATCAGTGGAACATGTAACTTACATGTCTTCCTATCATTTCTTGAACTTTCGAATGGAGTTTGGCAGATATAAACCACATGTCATCACCTTCTGCTGAGTGTCTCATCGTCCTTGATTCCAACTTTCTTCCTGAGGGAGACAACATGGCCGTTCCAGGACCAAGGCGGATCACAAAAAATGGCGCCCAAGGGCTGCCACTCTAAGAAAAGCCGTTCACGGAAGGACAGTGATCTACTCTACAAAAATTGACTGTTGTTAAAGAATGTATCGTAAACACTTTTGATGTTAGTGATTGTATCATTTTATATCCCGATGATCACAAACTAATTAAGTATAATTAAGCTATATCCCCTATTGAATCCCCTTTGATTGATTATATTTTCTGTTGATTGATGTTGATTGTTTGTTTATTGATCAAATCCCAACCATGGTCACCGAACAACTGGTCCAAGCGGCAAAATCTCTACGAAGCGACCGATGGATAAGGCATCATCCATGTCTTTTGCTGCATGGAACCTGTCGCTCTTTTTTTATCACCGCTGGAAAAGGAGGGATATGTAGGCAACAAACATGCAGATGAAACGGATGAAGCATGATGAAACCATCCCACAAAGGGGCAGGAATGAGCAGGATCCGTGATATGATCGGTATAACATTAAGATCATGGGGCTATAATATGCTATAATGGGATACAACCAACAGCATCCAACACCATGAGGTGGATTCATGTAAGTCGCGGGTTGAGGTGAACCATCCCATCTGGTATGACTTGCCCACAAAGACCCCATGATCGAAGCGGTCATTTCTCGGGTATCCATCAAGCATCGACCATGTATTTTTTTAGAAACTTTCTCATGGGGGTAGCCCTAGTTATCATCCAGCTATTAATAGATGGATTTTCCATGATTTTCCATGAAACCATCCACCTCATGGGGGATCCACCTTATTTCTATGGACTAGCTGAGGCGGCCACATCTCCCTCAGCTTGCTCGTATCGCCTCTCGTGAAGTCGGGTCAGGTGGACTTTTTGAAACGACACGAAATCAAAGAAATCAACGCAACGTTTTGTTCCAGAAATCGATTTCCCGGCAATTCACTAGTGACCCCATTTCTAGATAAGAACATTTAAGATATTTGATTGGTGGCTAAATTGGCTAAATATTGGCTAAAGATAAATCGAAACCGCCATATTTCTAGATGATTTTCTACTTCACAAATCCCCATCTTTTTGGGGAATTTCCCATGGGACACCTCCATTTTTCGGTGATTTTTTGCGCTGCTTTTCCCCACGAAAAAATCCTCCTCCGTTCGCGTAGATCTGCTGGGACTCCAGCCATGGATTGGCTCGCGAGACGGATCCTGACACCAGGCTTCAGCTGATGAAAAACTCGTTGGAATCCCATGGGTTACTGGTCGCTTCTAATGGGATCTGACCGTTTTTTTTTTAATGGATGTTCAATGGATCTTAAATGGATTTTTGATGGATCTTAAATGGATGTTAAATGGATTTTTGATGGATCTTAAATGGATCTTAAATGGATGTTAAATGGATTTTTGATGGATCTTAAATGGATCTTAAATGGATGTTAATGGATTTTTGATGGATCTTAAATGGATGTTAATGGATTTTAAATGGATATTTGATATCCAATGGGATCTTACCGGAAATTCGTAACCACTAAAAATAGCTCACGTTTTTTAAATAGTTTTGGTCCCCCAAAAATGGAGTGCGACATGGCCAGCAGCGTCCTTGAGACCCATACGAATGCAGTAGTCTGAGAACTCCTTGAAGAGAATACAGCCTCAGCTGCTCCAAGTGGTATCCGACCCGGTATCCAAAGGTTGGAGGTTTCCTACTTGGTAGCTCATCCCACGAATCGTAAGTGGGTTATAACCCCAGTGATTTACATGGGATAAGTAGGGTTAATCCACTTGTAACTGGGGTTATAACCCATTTACGATTCGTGGGATGAGCCACCAAGTATGGATGATCATGACTTAGTAAACCATGGCCACTTGGGGTTCCCAAAATTGAGAAACCCCAAGATATGCTAATTTATCGTTGATCCAATCCTCATCCCGTCCACTTGATACTTAAAACACCCCCTCAGAAACAGCCAGAAACTATGGTTTAGATTAGATTGGTTTAGCAAGGGATTTACCCTCTGGTAATTTAACGTAGCTATTGGAAATGGCCATTTATAGTTGATTTACCCATTAAAAATGGTGATTTTCCATAGTTATGTTAGTTTACCAGAGGGTACACATATTTTCAACCAGAGACTGGGGCGGTGTTTCAACCAATTTGGGCTGCCATATACTCCTTGCGAATCTCCCGAGCTCCTGACCACCCTGATCTTCGTCGATCCTTGGTCTCCAAAATTGCTGATCTTGAGCAGTGAATTTTTGGCCATGGAAAATCACCATGCTATTAATAGGTAAACCATCTATTTCTATGGGCCATCTATACCATGGCTATGTTAGTCATAACCAGAGGGTACCATGTTTTGCTGCTTCCATCCCACATATCTTCGTCTCAAAAAGATCGAAAAAGTGTTTCTCCTGGCCAAGTCATTTTGGTAGTACCCTCATATCTGCTTCGTTCGATCCCTATCCTCTTTTTGTTTCCCTTAGTTTCCTCTAAAAAGTCTTCAGAAATTTCATCCTCACAGAAAAGTGATGAGGACGCATGACTCACATGACTCTGAAATTACGGTCAAACTTGGATATCTCAACAAGATGATTCTTAGATGATTGACTGAAAAGATAATTCTTAGATGGTTACCCTTAGATGAAACTTGGGATTCCCAAGTTTAGATGATTCTGTTAAGATAATTCACAAACTTATGATATAAACGTTGGTGAAACAACTTTTTTTTTGGTCCCAAGTGTTTTTTTTAACGGTGGGTGGTCGCTCCCCATAGCAGCTGCTACCAGAAGTCTCATTGAAGAGGGAATAGCCCGGCATGATCATCGGACCACAGCGATCCTGCATCCTCGGCGTATGTCGAAACGCGAGGTCCGCGGGAACTGGGAACTGCGGAACTGATATGAGCCTTACCCAACCTGGTTATGACTAACAGTTCGCCATGGTTTTTCGATGGCCCTAATCGAAATAGATGGTTTACCTATTAATAGCATGGACATTTTCCATGGCAAACTGTTAGTCATAACCAGAGGGTAAATGACATGTGCTGCTGATGTGCTGAAACAAAGATCTTACTGTCATTTAAGCATTCCAACAAAAAAACATGATGATGCCGAGGTCCTTTTTGATACGTTTTTAGGTCTGCAACAACTATTGTAGACTTGAAAGGCAAAGAAGAACTACCAGACTAGCTTATCAGAATGCAGGCTTGTGCCGAATGTCACAAGAAAAGGGTGAGTAATACCTTCCCACGAACATCTTGAATCCCACCAACGAAACCCCGGTTTCGTAATAGCTTGATGTTTGATTCGTACATTTCTTATGTAGCCTTCCCATATTAAACAAATAATTACTAAACCGTTACTATACTAAAACATGTAGGATTTAATATGGTGCAATATCATATTGATCCCAGATTGATGATAATCCTACACCAAATGGCAATGATGTATCCTAAATGTAATTACTAAACCATTTAATAATATCATTCCCGCACTAAATCCTGCACCATTTGGTAATGTTTGGCTCCCTGAAAACTGGAGCCAAGCTACATCTCGTCAGTTACCTACGCGCACATGCCGAAGGCTCGGGCAGGTGGATCTCATGTTGGGTACTGCATATATACACTGCTATATATATATAACGTATAAGTATATGTACATGTATATGTATACATTTCTATACTATATATATATTCATAAATATGTATGTATGTATGTATGTATGGATGGATGGATGGATGGATGGATGGATGCATCTATGCATCTATGCTTCTATGGATGTATGGATGTATGAATGTATGGATGTATGGATGTATGCATGTATGCATGCATGCATGTATGCATGTTGTGTATGCGTGTATGCATGTATTCATGTAACATGTATGCATGCATGTTTGTATTGTATTGTATTGTATGGTATGGTGTAGGTATGGTGTAGGTATGGTGTAGGTATGGTGTAGGTATGGTGTAGGTATGGTGTAGGTATGGTGTAGGTATGGTGTATGTATGGTGTATGTATGGTGTATGTATGGTGTATGTATGGTGTATGTATGGTGTATGTATGGTGTATGGTATGGTATATAGTATGGTATACGGTATGGTATACGGTATGGTGTATGGTATGGTGTATGGTATGGTGTATGTATGGTGTATGGTATGGTGTATGTATGGTATGTATGGTATGTATGGTATGTTATGTTACGGTATGGAATGTATGTAAAGTAATGTAAGTAATGTAAGTAATATCAGTAATGTCTGTAATGTCTGTCATGTCTGTCATGTCTGTCTGTCTGTCTGCATGCATGCATGTATATAATGTATAAATATGTGTATACATGTGTATACATACACACAAAACTATATCACATGTAAATACATTTGTCGCAAGTCGACACGATGCTTTTTCAAGCTCAGAATGCCAATGGGCAGTTTTGAGGCTCAGAAGCGATTCACAAATGACTCTGCAGTCGGTTGCTTCAGCTGTTGAACCGCGCACAAGTGGCGGCATTGCTCTCCGAAAATGGAAGGCCCAGAATTGTTATTTTGGGTTTGTTCAAACATGTATAAATACGTGGGATACCTAAACATTATTAAACATGACGGTTTTACTGGTCGAAAATGATGGGTTCATTTTCCAACGAAGCGACCCGGCCGGGGAGCCTTGATTCCCACCTTTTCGGCTTTGCCGGAGGCGATGAATTCGGCAAACTCCTGCGACGATCTCCACAGATGTGGCGGCGTCCCAATGAACCGCACAATGAAGCGACGTAACATGTTGTAACCCCATCAAAATGTAGCAACTGTTGTACTTACTACTTACTTCCAGTGACTTATTGGTCAACTGTTGTAACAATGAAAAAAACCCAAGCACTTATATCAAAATGTAGACACTTCTCCAAGCAGTATCGGGCTTTTTGCAGTGACCCTTCAGCTTCACTGCATAGCGGGCATAGCGCCTTGCAGTCAATGCGACGATCTTCATCTGCATCTGCCATTTCTTGAAAAATCAAATACCTTGATCTCTGCGCGGAAATGTGGATGCATACATTGGCTCTAATGACTTTAATGAGGATGAGGAAATCACCGAAATCAAAGGTAAATCCTCTCCTGGTAGAATTCCACTTGACTAAGGGAATCAATATGACCCATGCTGCATGCTGGATTTCATGCGGACGTGTTTCTTCCTACGCTAACTTCCCCTGGTGTGTTGGACTCCTCTGTAGCAATTGAAAGTCCACCAAACATTGATGATTTTCTGATTCAGACCTCCATTGATAGAGGATTTCCCAAGATTTTCTGATTCAGACCTCCATTGATAGAGGATTTCCCAAGATTTTCTGATTCAGACCTCCATTGATAGAGGATTTCCCAA
>Ga0126342_10020085_pt1 | contig 11268 bp, 11 predicted proteins | sample Cyp1metagenome_FD_92528 | JGI IMG/M metagenome (GOLD analysis project Ga0126342, IMG submission 92528) | Coral microbial communities from Lord Howe Island, Old Settlement Bay, Australia - Cyphastrea 1 metagenome | ecosystem: Host-associated > Invertebrates > Cnidaria > Coral ...
AGCCATTGATGTGGCCTTGGGGTGCCTGTTGGCTGCGGGATGAGGCATGCCAAGAGAATGTTTAAGCGTTTGAAGGGTTTGAAGCGTGTAACGCCTGGCGAACGGCAGGCTGGACCGCCCAGAAGAAGCGATGGATGTGGCCTTGCGCAACGCTTGGCGAACGGCAGCTGGACCGCCCAGAAGAAGCGATGGATGTGACCTAGAGAGGACTGTGGAGGCAAACGGCAGGCTGATCTGATCGAAGCTGCCGCGAAGCATTGAAGCACTTGAAGCTAAGAAAGACAAGTTCCACACCTGCGGTGGTCCCAGGCGCCGCCCCTGCCTTGGCGAAGGCCGGGGTCGGCGGATTCAAGAGTAATCTAGTGATTTTGCTGGTTGAATTTTGCTGGTTGAATCACCCACATCAATCCAGAGCATCTGGCCCTAGACCCTTAGACCCCAGATCTTGGTCCTTGAACGCCTCCCTTTTTTTCCGCAGCGTTCAGAGCGTTGACGGTGCCAAGCTTGCTCTCGAGCTTTTGGAGGCGGTTGTGGGGTGCCATCGGCTTCTCTCAAAATGGGGAGAAATAATGATGTGACCATCAAAAATTGAGATATTTACACGTATTTATATACATATAACATCATATAACTATCTACATCTATTTACTATTATTTACCATCAACCAATGTTGTTTTAACATGATTTTTGCCATCAAAACATATCAGATCCAATGGAGTATTAACATGTATTCACCAGGAATCATGGGGAGATATGAACTATCAATCATGGGTTTCTCCAAGAATGCGGGATTCGCCCTAGAACTGCAATTGAAAAATGATGTGCAGTGCAGTGTGCAGCCTTCCGATTTTGGGAGACTCCATTTTTGAGGAAAGTCAAAAAGTAGTTACGGAATCCTGCGCCAGGCCTCAACAACTCAGCTTCTACGACGTTTGAAACCGAGATCCCATTTTCACCAGATGGGCACCAGATGGGTCAAACTTGGACTGATCGGAAATGTTCAGGAACTCCTCGGATTGCGGATCAAAGCTGATGTTTCCTATTGTTTTAAATTTATTGATGATCTTTTCTTGAAACGAAGCAAAATCCAGCCTACAGGTTGGATCAGAAGAGCAACCCAGTTGCTCCACCGACTCCTTATCCCTTAGCCTGAATTTTGCCTCTTGCCAAGGTAAGGGTTGGTTCCGAGATGTTCGGTTGAGACGTTCTGCAGATGCTTTGCGCTGAGTGTAGCAGACAGCAAAGATGTGGATGCGCATCCCAGTTGGTATCTGGTGAATAACCACAGTATAATCCAGTGAAATGGGATAGACCTCAGCTATGTGTAGGTTATTTTCCAGGTATTTCCAGGTACCAATCGACTGGGACATCCAAGTGCTGCTGGATTTGAGGCCTATCTGCGGAGCAGCAAACTCTTCCAGAAGGCCTCGGCACGCAGTGAGCTCGGAGGTTTTTGGCTGAGGGCTGATGGCTGATGTGATTTCCAATCCCCAATGATGTTTGCTTCTGAAATAGAACTATATTGAACTATACCAATTCGAGATTGATAATTCCTTCATGATTTGATATTTTTTGTAGGATCGTTCCACCTTACCATTGATACTCTTGTGGTGGATGTTTCAACAAGCTAGGTTTGATTCCCAGAGGGTGGCCTTCTGGTTTGTATGAAAATGGAGTAGACACGAAAATGACCAACTTGATGGGGAAAGACTTCTGCAACGCCATTTTACTTTGGGATTTTGGGGATCTTTGGGGTTCCAATGTTTTGGACCAAGCCACTCTGCACCCTCCTCCATCGTCGACCTCTTGAGGTCAGCTAGGGAAGAGTGGCACCTTCGACAAGCCTTCGCCTACTGAGCTATCAGCCTTTGAGGAGGCTATCCAGTGACTCCAGTGTAGCTACTTTTTGTTGGGGAACTCATTTTTGATGGGCAAACTAATGGTTTTGCAGTACCCCAATTTTTTGTGGTAAGAAATGCCGTCTTCAAGCATTCTTGGCTTTTGCCTTCTGTTGATTTCGATGTCTGTTGATATCACCAAAAAAGCAAGACCGGTCCCTGGGTGAGTGGAGACGCCAGGAGTTGTGTACTCATTTGGAGGGCTTGCGGAACAAGTTGGGCCAGCAGCCCAGCATGGGCCTGTGGGGGCGAGTGGCAGGTGGTTGGTGGGAGATCGTCCAAATTCAATAGTGCAAACGATGCATTATTTCCACGCAGCCGTGTTGAACACATTCGATCCGTTCAGCTCTCCCAGTTCGCAGCCAGACTCAGCCATGGCAAAATCGATTGTTGCTATGGTGGTTGTCGTGGCCCTTGCCATGACAAAGATGCCAACATTTTCACATCCCTTTGCCAATTTGGACGTGAGAATGTTGGCATCTTTGTCACGGCAAGGGCCACAACAAAAGTCGTTCCCCAGCCCCTCCCACAGTGGGAGAAGATTGACGGCAAGCTCCATGCCTTGGCCGCAGAAAAGCAAATCACAAGGAAGCAGACACTCAGAGAGTTCCTGATGGGCGAAGTGCCCAACATTGTGACGTACGAGGTGGACCAAGTGGATAAGGGCTTCATGGCAGATGTCCAGGTGGGAGACCTCCACTTCCATTCTGCGCATCCGGCAGCCAGTGAGGAAGAGGCGAAGCGTTCTGCGGCCGTGGCGGCGCTGTGGGAACTCCAATGGCAGCCCGCACCAAAGCCTTCCCCCAAGCGCGTTGCAAATGACCGCAAGAGGCTCAGGGGTCATTTCCAATTCCTTCCTCCACATGAGCACATCAAACAAGTGATGATTGAGCACACTCTGCACACTTTGAAAAAAACAAGAGCCAAAGTGAAATTACTTGGCCTGGATGAGCGCAACAGTCAAAACGACTTGTTGCTACACATCTCGGGGAGAGAAGACCGCTTTATGAGAGCGGTGTATAAGGGAAATGCAATCGTGAACAATATGCCAAAGCGTTTGCGGCCCAAAGTGGCCTTGCACATGGACCACTAAATATTTGTTTGCAAAACAGAGGTGCTGCAAGACATGTCGAGACAGTGCAGCGCAATTTCAAGATGCGTTAGACACCAAAGCTTCCACAATGTCGAACTTCAAGACCTCAGCTAGGCCTATGGACACAGAGAATTGTAAGAACATGGCTTAGGATTAGGATTGTGATGCTTCCATCAACTGTTTCGTTTATCCCATTTCCGGAGTTCCGAGTTATGAACTGACCTGATGATAGGACACATAAGGCCACCCAAGCAGCTATTGAAATAATGGCGACCCCAGATCAAGAAGCCCCTCGGCTGTTTAGTTGGGGCAAATTCTATCGACTAATCTCAATGAATCAACCTGGGTCTATCGATCCAGCAATCTGATCAGGAAGCGTCCCCATGAACGAGACTCGCGAGATCAGTCAGTGTCTCAATGAATGGATTCGGGTCAAAATTCTCAGCCCTGAGAGGCACAGATCTTGTGGCAGCTTTTACCAATGTGGGATCCACTGTGAAATGAACCATCTCCAACTATCAACCCCTGGGTGATTGTTGAAAATCATCCCAAGTAATAGTGGGTATAGTTTATTATTGTGGGTCCACAAGCAAGATAAATCAGAAGATTTTTCGGAACCCAACCAGGAATTATATGAATTTATAATCTATTCAAAGGATTTCTATCAGTTGAACCTCCAAGGCATTCAGTGCAGTCCTTAATCCATCATAAGAAATCCTTAATTAATCCATGTCCACGACCAACTCATGAATGTTCACGATCTTTGTCAGTAAATCCCCTAACCGGGAGTTTCCGATTTCCATTTTGATTGACTTACCATCCACCAATGTGACATGGCCAGGGAAAATATCAACTTTTGGTGGGAAAAGATGAGACATGTTGAGACATTATGAGACGATCATTTGTATTTTTGTGATCCTTATCATCACAATTTAACCGGGCTAGAACATATGGGGCAATCATCTTATAATTATCTACAAAGATAGGGTCATCATTTAGGGTTAATTTTTTGGTGGGTAACCATTATCAGCCATGGGGAAAAAGACCTGGCTATCCTGAGGCCTGAAGTCTGCTGGGCCAGGGCAGGTGATAGGAGCCAAGCTCAAGGCGGGGTTCCAGTTTTTTTGTCAAATTAATTCATATATCACACATCAACTAATTTATATTAATTCCACAGATTTTGCTTCACTAACCCATGACTATCCACAGTATTATATACCTATTCTATCCCCATCACATACCCATTATGATTGGCTTTGGTAGGGGTAAATCCAGCATTTCTCCTTCAACCATTGGGCCGCCTGCCAGCCGCAACCTCAACTAGGGCCTGAAGCAACGCGCAGCCGAGCTCGAAAAGAAGCCACGGTCAGTGATTAAAGGTGCCAGCTGTTCAGCAGATGTGAAGTGAGCAAGGTTCAGTTGACCCATTGACTACCATTGAAATGATATGCAACATATACATAGATGAAATAGAATATCATAGATAATCATAGATAATCATAGACTTATATATAATATTTAGTACCTAGAGACATTGGATGTTTGAATACAAAGGACAGCCATGGTCGCCTCAATTTGAAGCCGCACTGGCACTGTCGCTGTGACAGGTGCTGTGCGGCCGAACTGGCGAGTTTTGGGAGACGCAGAATTGGATGGTCCTTTTGTGGACTTCGTGTGTGGATTATGAATACAGTAGTCCGTTATAGTACGATTATTAATAATGACATCGGATTCAATTCCCAATGGATCATGAAATATTATGAATATTTATGAATCATATTGCCATCTTGAGGAATCCGTGATGGTGGAATGACCATGACACCATGATATACCATGTTTGTTCAGTTTAGACCATGGTAATAATATAATATGATATATTCCAAGGGCTTCTGGCTTCCAAATCCGGGCTTCCTGAAATAAAAGGGACTGCTGTCACTTGGAAGCACAACAGGAAGAAGCGCAGACCCCTTGGGTCCAAGAAGAGCAAGGAAGCTGGTGAAGATGACTGACGTCGGCGAAAGGCACGCAGCAATTTCCGCTTGGCTGAATCAACCACTGTGACGGGATGCCGGGTAAAAAAAAGATCAATGGCGCGGCGTTCATCCATTCATCACAAGTGAACCATGGCAAACCCATTTCTCTGCTGGAAGTCTGGAAGTTATACATAGTCACATAATGTCACATACATGTTCCTATATAACTGCATGCATACCTTATACTGTATAACTGTAGAATATGAACTTGTATGAATCCACTTGCAGCATCTGTGGCACCCAGGTTCCCCTTAAACAATACGACGTTCCTCGTCAACGATCGCCCAGGCCGCGAAGATCCGAAGAACCAAAGCACCGTCGGAGAAAATGCCGGGCCGCAGAGTGGGCATCTGATGGCATATGGGGGTTTCCTAAAATAGGGGTACCCCCAATCATCCAAAATCAAACTATTTTAGTATTGAAACCCATGGTTTTGGGGTACCCCCATTTTAGGTTTTTTAGGAAACTTCCATATAATCTATAATCATTCTACTATTTGGTTCTACTATCAGTATAGATTGGCATGGAGACCCACATTGGACTGTCAATGTATCAATGGACCCACAAAAGACACGTGGGATTTCCCAACCTCCAACCGAAGCTTAGTATCCATTGAGAAGGGAACGCACATCTTCAGAGAGATTTTTGACAGATGGAACACTGCTTAAAGGTCCATAGGTCCGTATATAATGATATATTTATTATATACATATTAGCATCCAAATTTATCGGCAGTTGGTAGTCTTGCTGATACCTCTCTCTATATTTAGATTGCATATTTGAAACTGGAAGCCTTGACATCGCTTTGCGCTGGAGCCATTGGCTGTAGCAGCTGTAGCAGAGCATTCCAAGAACGCAGCTCAAAATGTGTGTGTGTGTAATTGTGTGTATATAATATACATACCTCCATGAAATCCCCAATGGCATACTATATCCCCAGTGAGAAACATCCATCTTATTGGCACGTTTTGGGATGTGACCATGTTTTGCATCATCGGAGACACTCAGATTGAACAGCTGCTTCAAGAGTCGAACCAAAAAGAATCCGCTATTAAATGAGGGATCCCAAAATAGGGAAATGAAATACTAAACCAGGATTTTTAGGGGCAATTTTCAGAGGGCCAGGTATTACTGTGATCAATTCCTGTACTTTTGCAGTGAATGACGGACCTCTATGGACTCCTTGGGCTAAGCCCATCGGAGTCGTTGGGTCCAGCTGACATTCGCAGCGCCTATCGCCGCAGTGCGTTGCAAGCACACCCAGACAAGGGCGGAAGTGAGGACATTGGATGGACATTGTGTTGAGTCATGTGGGACTCACCCAACACCATGTGCTCTACCCAATGACTTACCATTATTGGAGGTTTATAGTATTGGGTGAATCCCACATTAGCCCGTGTTGAGATCAAGGGATATCAAGGGGAAATGTAAAGAAAACCCTCCCTTACATTTGGAAATATCAACCCCATGGCCCACTTGTTTCCTGCATAAATTCACATAACTTGCTGAAGTTGCTGCAGATGCATCTTCAACTAGATTCTTCGTGAAATCGCACCATCAGCCCTGAAGGAGAAATTTCACGCTGTGCTGACTGCCTTCGAGGTTCTCTCATGCAGGTGTGATCGCAGATTGATGCCAGATGCCAAAGGATGATAGATAGCAGTCATCAGTAATTACATCCCTGTACTGAAGAGGGCTAAATGCAGCTGAAGCGCACGACATCATTCAAAAAGGTTCAGAGAGATTGAATGAACCATGGAAATGGGTGTCAAACTAGAACACCGAGTGGGTGATCAACGATTGTGAACCACAGGTTTACAGGGCAAGTGCAAAGGGATATTGGGCCTGTTTTTTTCTTGTTCACCTTATGCAAGACTAGACAAGGTCCGTGCAAATTGAACTCGACAATTGAAAAAAAAAACAAATATTTAAGACATCCAAACTGATTGAAGATCATGTAGCTCAAGAATTTGCAGATATCTGCAGTATCCAATGTAGAGAAAAGAAAGGGACACACAGTGACACACAGTAACACACAGTGACACACAGTGACACACACACACACCCGGACCGCAATTGCACAAACATTGTTCTTCAATGTTCAAATGAGTCTTATGGTTTTGAAAACATGACAGTTTTCACAGGACTGAAACCAATCACCATCGAATCCCAGGGCTTCCAGGGAATCCTACGATTCTGCGCGAAGCCGTGGATTGTCCGCAGCTGATGCATTGGCTATAGCAACAGGTGGGCGGTGGTGCGTCAAAACACATGTGTTTGCTATGTGAATTCAATTGTATAACTGTATAACCATTAAAAGTGGGAATGGTAATAACATTCAATGAAGGGAATATATATATATATAGATATATACAATGGGGATATAATAGGGGTATAATGGGGAGATAATCGGATAAGCTGGTGGTTTTGGGTACTGTATATCGACCATCAAAAACAGGGATTCAACCATCAATCGGGCTAACCAAAAACCATGGGGATCTATGCGTTCGTTCACTCTGTTTCCAGATATCATCTTGAGATTCTGCCATTTGATGCATAACTTACATATATAACTTACATAACCCCAAAGTCTAATGGCTGCTTTTGATATCTTTAGATTTGATGTTCAGTCTGATTGACTTACATTTTGGGTAGCCTTGAAACCGCAGGCTGTACATTTGGTGATTCACGGTGATTCGCTCATCAGGACGCGCGCCGGATCCAGCGACCAAACGCAAAGCTTGGCTCCAAGTGATTTTCCCTGATTTGTTGGTCAAATCCTGATGTCATGGCATTGCAATATATGCTACATGAATCTACATGATCTATTGGTGGTGTACTCCATCTAATATCACACGACTCCTAATTCATCAGTACAGGAATGCATTTTTTTGATTTTTTTTTGTGATTAAACGTATTAAACCCTCCAATAATTTACGCCACTTCACACAACATCCACCAGACATGGGTGCTGCAATGACTTCTCCCCATGGCTCGTTGATGACCCAGTAGTGTCACTATCCCCCGTTTTTTGATGGCTATCAATGGATGCCAACAGTTTCTTTCTTCATGACCACTTTTGAATGATATCCCGATTATAATATTATATATATATATACACACTATTTGATTTAATTAACATCTCCTTATTCATGGTTCATTATCCCGATTTTTGTTGGTGACCCTTTGATTTTGGTGGTTAAATCCCCTTTTTTTGAATGTTTTTGATTTTTAAATCCCTCTTTGTCATGGTAACGTCCTCATTTTTGACGATTATCTTCTGGCTTCAGTGTGTTCCCCCCATTGTTCCTGCCACGATTCGAAAACCACCCAGTCGAACAGCGCTCCCTTGGAGCGGTTGCGGCTACTCCTGGCCAAGATGGGGCGGGAGCAACGACAGGAGGCGCTGCAAAAGTTGCCTCGCGAGGTGGGAACAGCGGCAGTGGTGGGCTGCCTGACGCAAGACTTGAAGCAAGGTGGTTCGGGAGTGGTTTTATATAAACATATTTTTTTTAATATTATATAAAGATCATTTAAACATCAGTATCCATCAATCACAAGGATTTAATATCACTTATAACTACATTTAACTAATGAATATAGAGTTGGACACGTTTTTTTTTCGAAGTTTCCTAACCAAACATGCAGACATGATCAGCAAACATCGGGGGGAATCTATCAATGATTGCGACGTTTCGTCAAAGTGAACAGGTGAGAGACGCACTCGTGTCCTACATGGAGGCGATGGGTCCAAAGCCAAAAGCTTGATCACCAGGATACCAAGCGTACCAAGGTTGTGACCCCATCCCCAAAGGTTAAAGGCTAAGTGCCATTTTTGGGCGAGTCACGGGGTCTGCCACTGGCTGCGCAATGCAGGGTGCTGCCTCATTCAAAGAATCCGCTCCTGCAACTTGGTCTGCAGCCGTAATCACATCACGTGTTACATGTTGCGAGGTGTGATTCTGACCATTATTTTATCATAATTTCTCATCCATTGTGATGTGATATTGACTGATATTGGGGTTACAGAAAATTTGGTGGCCACTGGTGTAGCTTGTTATCCATTCAGAAATCCAGCCCGAGCTTGAGGCTTCGAACGCCACTGCTCGGAATGCAGCCAAAGCGCTGGAAAATGGGGAGGAGCAAACTGGAGGCAGGGCAATGGTGGACCCGCAGAACTGAGCCCGCCGCAGCGTATCATGAACGGCATCCCCCAACCAAGATCAGATTATGTATATATGTGTATTTATAATTATATATGTATATTGATATATTATATTAAATTATATATATATGTATATTATATGCATATTCAACTTATACAGATGGATGTGATTTTAACACTGGAATACATAATTTCTATCGCCGCTTTCTGGACATTCTGCAGATGTCTTTGCAAGCTTCTCGATCAGGCACACGAGGCATTGGGCGTGGAATCTTGCGACAAGCAACATCTCCGCCGACCTACAAAGCCTCCATTTTCCTGCCTTCCTTGCCGCTGGCCCAGCCTCGAGAGTTGCAGCTTTCAGCAACAACATCAAGGTATGGGACGAAGTGCTTACCGAGTAACTGGCAATTTGAAGTGGGAAAATGGTGATGAACAAGTGGGTGTGGGGTAGACGATTTTTGGGGACAAAGAATTTGTGGTAGCCACCCTCGCCTGTGAGGTTTGTCATGTCAAGGCCCAACCCCTCTCTGGAGCGTGTCCAGCACTCAGCTAAGTTGGGCCCCACTGAGCATCATTTTACTTAGCAAGTGATGAATTAAACAAGTGCCACTAAACTGGGCTATCCTAGCAGCTATAGCTCTATTGGAACTTGGAACCACAGTTTCTATCCGATCATCTGTATCATTCTTGGGTGAACATCACCCATGTCACAATGTTGAGTGGGTCCAATGCACACTTTTCGTATCCTACAACCCGACTTACCCACCAATTGATAAACCACTCCCAATATAAGCTACCCCCAGAAGTCCCTGGTTTAGTTGCTACGGACAGGTCTTACAACTTCACTCAGCACTGGTTCGCACACGTGAGCTGGTTGATGCTGGGGAAGACTTCAACAGCGTGCGCTTTCGGCGGGCCTTTGCAGAGGCCAGGAGCTCATGAACTTTTGGGACCGACTTGGAGGAGCCATCTGGAGGTGATTTAGCGGTTGATTTTATAATATTTTATAGGAGCTGCAAAATCTGCACGGGGGCATTTCTTGAGGAACCATCCAAGTTGTGGGGGAGCTATAGTTTTCAGCAACACACATTGAATTGGTGGCAGGAAGTCACGGCAATATCAGGCCAAGGATGAAGATAGGCACCCGCCACTGTGCCAGGCTTGCCGTGAGGCCGAGTTGGATGCAGACAAAGAGCTGCGGAATCTCACCTTTACGGCCATTATCCCGGCTTACTACGAGGCCATGGCTTGTCAAATCAAGATTTTTTAAGCTTAGCAAAAGTGGACACGGGGAAGGGTACTACCTTCCATATTTGCCGAGGAATTCACTTAGACAATCCCTTCCCCTGACATGAAATACAACCTTCAAAAATCCCAAATGGGGAGCCAGTCCTGGGACAACCTGAACCAAGCGCCAGGTGAATCGGCAGATCAAGGGCCGTCAAACGCCAGATCTGGATGCAGCCTTTGCTCTGCGGGAACAGCTCCTAGAGGCGCTCCAAATCGGGGGTAATTTATCCTGTGGCAGTTTGAAACATAGCATCAAACAAATTCAAGAGCAAAAAGGCTTCAAATCTTCTACTGCTTGTTGTCATAGCAAAAAGAGACCGTGTCGGGAGTGAAAAAGAAGCAGAGCCCAAGGGGTGGATGTTTTATTTTTAATTAACATTCTTATGATGGGTATATGGCAGTCTGTTCCAGATTTCACCTGACCCCAATACTCAAAGGTAAAATAAGATATGCCATTTTATGCCATTTACAATAAATATTCTAAATTAATTTCTAAATAATTTATATGAAAAAACTTGATGTTCCCAAGATTGAACCTATAATTGTAAAACAATATGAATTCAAACAAAGCCTTAAACACAAGCAGACAAACTACCATTCAGGTCAATTATTGTTAGTGCCTCACAAGGGGGCAAAGGGATATTAATTCAGAACCTCATTCCAAAAATCTACAGGGGATGCTTTGAGAGAATATACATTGTATCACCGACAGCACACATAGATGAAGCATACAAAGAAGTAATCCGATATATAGAGAAAGAACTAAAAATAGACAACAAAAAAGA